>Ga0310121_10000007_pt1 | contig 165477 bp, 151 predicted proteins | sample CB27_Tmax_986_MG_FD_203504 | JGI IMG/M metagenome (GOLD analysis project Ga0310121, IMG submission 203504) | Marine microbial communities from Western Arctic Ocean, Canada - CB27_Tmax_986 | ecosystem: Environmental > Aquatic > Marine > Oceanic | place: Canada: Western Arctic Ocean | collected... | reverse complement strand
CTGGGCGGCGAGGCGGGCCTGCGGTGCGGGGAGATGATCGCGTTGGGGTGGGCTGACGTCGACCTGGCGAAGCGGCAGCTTTGCGTCCAGCGGTCGAGCTGGAGCGGGCACGTGACCCCCCCGAAAGGGGGACGGCTGCGATTCATTCCGTTGACAGTCCGCCTCGCCGCGGCGCTCCGCGAGCACCGGCATCTCAGGAGTGCGTTGGTGGTGTGCGACGAGGACGGCAAGGCGCTGAAGCGACGCAAAGTCCTGTGGTGGGTGCGGAGAGCCGCCCGGCGTGGACAAGTCAAGAACGCTGGTGTGCATGTGCTCCGGCACACCTTCTGCTCGCATCTGGCGATGCGGGGGGCGCCGGCGCGGGCGATTCAGGAGCTTGCGGGGCACGCGAACATCACGACGACGCAGCGCTACATGCACTTGAGCCCCGCAGCCATCGAAGGGGCCATCCGGCTGCTGGATGGGCCGGTTGGGGGAGAGATAGGGGAGGCGAGGAAGGGGGCGACCGGTAAATTGTTGGGTAACAGGAGGTTAATGGCGGAAGCGCCTGGGAGTCGAACCCAGCCCCCCCGCGCTAGCGGGGGGCGACCGATTTTGAAGACCGGGAGGGCCACCGGGCCCCGTTCGCTTCCATGCGCGCATGTCGATCATCGCATGGAGGCCGCAGATCTCCCAGGCGACGACGGACCGAAGGGGGACGAATACTTGGCAGAAAGACGAGGCGGGACGCACACTGACGCGCACGGGGCGGTCGGACGGTACAACACCGACGACGCCGATAAGGACGCGAATCGTCGCGGGCCCAGAACAAGGGCACACGGATGTGGCGCCGTGCGCACGATGCGGCGGGGACGGCCGGAGCGCTAGCTCTCGATCAGACGGACTTCACCGGCGCGAGGACCCTTGGTCGACTCCTCGATGGAGAACTCGACTCGCTGGCCTTCCCGCAGCAACTCGAACACCGCTCCTCGAACCGCGCTGCGATGAAAGAAATGCTCGATTCCTCCCTCATCGCGGATGAAGCCGAAACCCTTGTCGATCAAGAGACGCGCAATTGTACCGCTGGTCATACGTACTCCTCTGATGCCCGAACCCCGCTGCCGCCCCGCGGCGCAGACATGCGCCGTGTGCCGACCCGGGACCTGCCGACCAACTCCGCCCACGCCCTTCGGCACTGGGCCAGAGTGATCACCAGAACCTCCCACTATCCCTGACGGGCGCGGGTTACCGGCAGCGCCCCCGCGATCGCCTCGCTGGTGACGAGCCCGCCTCAATCTGGGTTCAGAGCCGACCACGCCTCAAGCGCGCCGTAAGTGCCTAGTAACCCACCTTGAGAGTCTGCCAGTCTAGTGAGGTTTGTTGTTGGAAGTCAAGCGGGGCGCAGGCTCCAACCTAACCGCTTTTTGGACACGTCGTTTCCTTGGCAGCCCGTGGTAATAGCTCCGCTGCATTCGACCGGCGTCGCGCCTAGCATGCTGGCGTGGCCGCTCGGTCGTATACTGCCCGGTATGCTCCGGGTCGCCCCGTGTGCTGGTCGTGCGCGGCATCGCGTACGGGGCGTCTCGTCATGACGCGCGGCTCCGCCATGGGCTTGGTAGCACGGGTGTCGGCGGCGCGCGGAATGAGCGGACAGCGGCGGGCTTCTCTATTCGGCCCGTGCCGGCGCGGCAGTGGTGCCGGTAGTCGCCGGCGTCGGTACCGGCTTGGCCGGTTTCACCGGCGGGTAGGTGGTCCAGAAATGACGATTGCACGTCGGGCACTCCCAGAACTGCTGGGGCGGCCACGGGTCTTCTGGGCCGGGGTCCTTCAGGTCCATCTGGGCGCCGCATCGCTGGCAACGAACGCTGACGTCGGGGTGGTTCATGGCGAGATTGTAGTGTTCCCGCACAAGGGTTCGCAACCTCGTGGCATATCCCACACATGTCTTGACGGCATTGCCGGTGCGCGCCGCCAGGCGGGCCGCCTCGCCGGGAGCCGTCTGCGGCCGCTGCCGAGTGGGCTCACTACTCGATCCTATCGCTGGCGGCGTCCGGCCAGAGGGAGGGCACGCAATTGATTCCAGGCGTCGTACTGGCCGGCGGGGCTTCGTCCCGCATGGGCGGCCGACCGAAGGCGCTGCTGCCGACCGGGCGCGGCGACGAGACGTTTCTCATGCGCGTAGTTTCCACGTTGCGGATGGGCGGAGTCGACGACGTGGTGGTGGTCGCCGGCCGCCATGCGGCGGTGATTGGCCAGGCCGCCGAATTGCTGGTGGCGCCCGTCAGGGTGCTGCGCAATCCGGCCCCAGAACGGGGCCAGCTGTCCTCGTTGCTCGTGGCGCTCAGGGCGGTTGACCACCCGGGTGTGCGCGCCATGCTGGTCACGTTGGTCGATCTGCCGTTGGTGTCGCCGGCGACGGTGCGCGCTGTCCTATCGGGATACCGGCGGACCGGCGCGCCGCTCGTGCGGCCGGCGCGGCACGGTCGGCACGGGCACCCGGTCCTGTTCGATCGCTCGCTCTTCGACGCGTTGCGGGACGCAGACCCGGAACAGGGGGCGAAGCCGATCGTTCGGGCCCATGCGGCCGAGGGTCTCGATATCGAGATCGAGGACGAGGGCGCATTCGTCGACGTGGATACGCCGGAGGACTACGAGCGCGTTTTCGGGATGCCGTTACCGTCACTGCCACCAAGCGTTTGATCGGCGGCGGTGATGGACATAAAATAAGCTCGGATGGGCCAGTGGCGCAGTTGGGAGCGCGCGTGAATGGCATTCACGAGGTCACGGGTTCGACCCCCGTCTGGTCCACCAACCTTCTCTTCCCGCAAGCCAGCGAGCGACGGCTCGCAGGCCGGTGCCACGATCAGAGAGTACCCCACCAACAGCTGACCCGGTCGTTTCGTTGACGAATCTACACGCAACGAACCCCATCATCCCTGTTTGGAGAGAGGTTCCCGGCCCGAGACCGGTTTTCAGTATTCCCCGAACATCCGCTGGATGTCATTGCCCTGGTCGGTCACCGTCAGTGCCAGCATCAACAGGATTCGCGCCTTGACGGGCGCCAGGTCTTCGCCTGAGATCCGCAGGCGCGCGAGTTGCTCGTCAGGGGCGGCTGAGTCAAGGGTGGGATCAGGCGGCGCGATCCGGCCGCTCCCGGTCCGCGTGGTGACGACGACGAACACGTTGTGCTCACCAGCGTACGCGATCGCATCACGCTGCCCAGCGCTTGTGGCGCCGACCCCTGCTCCTGCGATTACGATGCCCTTGGCGCCATTGTCGACGGAGGCCCGGACGAGGTCGCCGGATGCTCCCTGATACGTCATGACGATGTCCACACGGGGCAGCCGTTCGATCTGGAAGACGTTGAACTCGCTGGCCGCCGTGTGACGGCGTTCCACGCTCCGGTAGTAGACGATCTTGTCGCGGGCCGCCACCCCCAGGACGCCGTAGCCTCGTGTTTCGAAGGTCTGCAGATGAAACGCGTCCGTCTTGGTCACTTCGCGGGCCGAGTTGATCTCGTCGTTCAGTGCGACCAAGACCCCGCGTCCCTGGGACGCCGGGGCACCGGCCACCCGGAACGCCTGCAGGAGATTGGCCGCGCCGTCGTATCCCAGTGTCTCCGGCCGGCGCATCGAGCCCACGACCACGACGGGGCGCTCGTGCCGCACGGTGAGATGCAAGAAGAAGGCGAGTTCCTCGAGCGTGTCCGTGCCGCTCGTGACAACGACGCCGGCCAGCTCCGGATCGCCAGACAATACCGAGTTGATCCGGCGCGACAGCCGCCGCCACTGGTCAAGGGTGAGCGCGTTGCTTGAGACGTTGGAGAACTCTTCGGTTTCCGCCTCGACGAACTTATCGAGGTCGGGCACCGACGCGACCAGCTCGTCGGGTGAGAGCCGGTCGCCCGGCCGATTGGAGATCGTACCACCGGTCGTGATCAATCGGACCCGCGGCAGCTCCGCAGCGACCGCTTCGGGCACGACGGTCCCGAGCAGCACGATAATCAGCGAGGAACCGACCGGCAGCGTGAGGCGCCACATGATTCCGTTGCCAGCCCGGCGCATCGCCCAGGACCGAACGGGCGAGTCGCGTCGAACGTGTCCGTACTATACCGGAATTGTCGGCGATTCGTGAGCCAGCGCGAGCCATTCGGTGAGCTGACGCACTGCCTCCTCGGCGGTACCGCCGTAGAAGGGCATCAGAGCGGAGGGTCCCCCTGGGACACTGACGAGAAACGCGCGCCAGCGGCCCGGATCGACCAGCATCGCCTCGATGACGTACGCGCATCCGTTGACGGTCTGTTCGAAGCGCTGAGCGGTCACGACACTGTCGGGAATAGCTGATAACCGTAAATGGAAGAGACAAGGATTCTAGCTGGTTCGTGACGGGGATCAAGCGAAGGAACGTGCGACAACCGGTGCACATCGGGGAGGTCTCGCTGTCGTGGGAGGTTGTAGTCCGAAAAATATTTTTGTTCTAGGGGCAATCCACATACTTTCCACAAGCCGCGCACATCTTTTCCACAGCGTTCGTGCGTCTGGGCGACGCGATGCCGGTGGCGAGGCCGACGTAAAGGAGCGTCTTTGGTGGGAGTGGGCTGTCATTGGTGGCCCATTGACGGACTCTAGATGCAACTAGAGTCGATGTCGCCTCCAGATGGCTTCGAGGGAGTACACTCGCCGTTGAGACGCTGGTCTATGTGCTCCGAAGACGGACGGCGGAGCGACGGAGTCGGCGGCGTCTGGCGCGCTGATGCGCTTTGACGAGGCGGGCGACGAATCAGATCGCCTGCTGGTGGGTCCCGAGCCACCTTGATCACCCCGCGACAGATCCGTTTGTATAACACCCCCGACTTACCGACATTCCAGCGTACGATCGCCGGCCGCTTTGACGGGGCCTCCCCCTGGGACCGACTGGCGTCGGTCGTGCTTGTCCCGTCGCGGGCCGCGGCCGACGAGTTGCACTGGACGCTCGAACGGCTGGTGCTCGAACGCGACGTCGTCGTGCTGCCGCCGAGGATACTGACTCGCGACGAGCTGTATACCGACTTGCACGGACGCGCTGGCGACGTTGCGCCTATGCTGAGCCCGATCGAGCGGCTCGTCTGCGGTCGGGCCGCGGCCACCGAGGCCCTGGCCTCGGGAGTTGAGCCGCCGTTCAAGCTTCGCCCCGGACTGGTCGCCGAATTCCTGGCGTTCTACGACGAGTTGCGGCGGCGCCTCCAGAGGGTCGACGTCTTCGAGCGGCTGCTGGTTAGCGAGCTCGAGCCAAGCGCCGAGCTCGACCGGGGCGCCCGCCGCATGCTGCGCCAGACCCGCTTCCTGGTCGCTATGTTCCGTGCCTACGAGCGGCGCGTGTCGTCGACCGGCCGGTTCGACGAACACGGGCTGCGTGCGCTGGTGCTCGACCAGGGGCTGCAACGGCCACTCCACCATGTGGCCGTCACCGTCGGGGACCGGGCCGGCGACCCCGACGGGTTGTGGTCGGGCGATTTCGATTTATTGGCGCGACTGCCAGACCTCGCGAGAGTCGACCTGATCGCAACCGCGTCGATGCTCGATACGGGGTTCCGGGAGCGGCTGCACGATCTGCTGCCTGGCGTCGAGGAGATACGGGTCGAGCCATCGACCGCCGCGACCGTCATGCTGGTGACGCCGAAGGAAGCGTCAGGGTGCCGGTATTTTTCGTTTCGGGATCGGGAAGAAGAGCTGTTATCAGTCATCCGGCAGGTCAAGCGCCGGTCGACCGGCGAGCGCACGGCGGTTGTCTTCCAGCGACCGTTGCCGTATCTCTACCTCGCCGGTCATCTATTCGCATCCGCTGGCGTGCCGTACCAGACCCGCGACGCGCTTCCGCTCGCAGCCGAGCCGTTCTCTGCGGCGCTTGACCTCGTCCTGGCGTTCGCTTCGTCCGGTCACGCGCGCATCTCCACGGTGGAACTGCTGCGATCTCCGCATTTTTTGTTCACCCACGATGGGTGTCCGCTCGACCCGGCCGCCGTAAGCGCGCTCGACCGCGGGTTGCTCGAGGCCCGTTACGTGGGGGACCGAGGCGAGCTCCGTCGGCTCGGTACGAGATGGCAGGCGAAGGGTGACGCAACCGGGGCGTCACGCGCCGCCGCGCCGGCGCTGGTTGCCGCGGCCCTGGCGGACGAGCTCGACGAGCTGACGCGCCCAGGTCCGATCAGCCGGTTGCTCGACTGTTTGCTCCGTTTTCTCGATCGGCACCGCGCGCCGGCGCCGGCCGATCCCGACATCGCGTCGCGCGAGTCGAGAGCCCGCGCCGCCGTGGTCGGCGCGATCCAGGACCTGGGCGATGCGCATGCCAGATACGATGATCCGACCGTAGACCTGCCGACGGTGATGTCGACGCTCAGGCGCTGGGTTGAGGGCCTGACGTTCGCGGCGCCGACTGGCGCTCGGGGGGTGTCGCTAGTGGACACCCGGGCAGCTCGGTATGGGATGTTCGACAACGTGTTTCTGGTGGGACTGGTCGACGGCGAATGGCCGGAGCGCACCCGCCAGAGTTCGCTTTATCCCAGGTCGTTGCTGACCCAGCTGGGGTGGTCGCGCGAGATCGAGCGGCTGCGGGCGGTCCGTGCCGGCTTCTTCGATCTGTTCAGGCTGGCCGACGGTCGGGTCACGGTCTCGACTGTGGCGTTCGAGAACGATGCCGTAGTCGCCGTCTCGGCGCTGCTCGAGGACCTGGACGACATCGGGCTTGGTGCCATATCGGAGCTACAACCGACCGGCCGCGTGACGATCGAGGCTGGGCTCGAGGAAGTGCCCGCCGCCGTTTCTTTAGGCGGAGAGGCGGCCGAGTGGCTGGCGCTGCGCGTGGCGCGCTCGCGCGAGGCGGCCGAGCGCTACCGAGGCGCGGCGGGGCCACGTCCGCCGGCCCAATACGCCGTCAGCGCAGTCGAACAGTACCTGGGCTGTCCTTTCAAGTACTTTGCCTCGACAGTACTACGACTCGGCGAGGAGCCGGACGATGAGTTGATCCTGGCCCCACGTTCACGCGGCCGGTTCGTGCACGGTGTGTTCCGAGAGTTCTTCGAGCGCTGGCAACAGTCCGAAGGTGGCGCGATTGACGTCGAGAAACTCGACGATGCCCGTACGCTGGCGCGTACGATCGCGGCGGAGCAACTCGGCCGGCTGCCGGCACGCGATAGGGCGGTGGAACGGGTCTGGTTGCTCGGTTCAGCGGCTGGGACGGGGGTGGTCGATCGGTTGCTGTCACTCGAGGCGGACCGTCCTGGCCGGGTCCTGGAGCGGCTCCTGGAGTTCGGCTTTGACGGCGTCTATCAGCTCGATGGCCCAGACGGGCCGAGGGCCGTACGTCTTCGTGGTATCGCCGACCGCATTGATCTACTCGAGAACGGCGGGCTCCGGGTCCTCGACTACAAGAGCGGGCGGGCGCCGAACCAGGCGCACTCGCTGCAGCTGCCACTGTATGGCCGGTGCGCGGAGCAGGAGCTCGAAGGGCGTCACGGCACGAGCTGGCGGCTTCACGAGGCCGCGTATGTCGCCTTCGGTGAGCCTCAGGGATGGGTGCCGCTGGACCGGCGTCGTGACATGACTGCGGCGCTTGCGTCTGGGCAGGCGCGGTTTATCGGAGCGGTCGATGACATCGAGCGGGGAGAATTTCCGCCACGCCCTGCCGAGCCCCATCGCTGTGTGTTCTGCGACTACTCTACCGTCTGTCGGAAGGATTACGTTGGAGACGTCTAAGCGACAGCTCCCGCTGTTCTCCGACCGCGGCAATTCGTCGCCCGGCGCTGCGGGCCACGGTGCCGTGCTCGAGGATGCCGCCGCCCGTGCGTTTGCCACCGACCCGGCCAACAACGTGGTGCTTGAGGCGTCTGCCGGCACCGGGAAGACCTCGGTTCTCGTCTCGCGCTACGTCAACCTGCTGCGCGCTGGCGTCGATCCGTCCAACATTCTCGCAATCACGTTCACCCGACAGGCTGCGGCTGAGATGCGGGAGCGGATTATCCGGCAGCTGCGCGCGTCAATGGAACGCTCCCTGGCGGACCGGGAGCGCTGGCGCGAGTTGCGAGATCGCCTGGGCGAGATCTCCATCGGCACCATCGACGCGTTCTGCCTGTCGCTGTTGCGCGAGTTCCCACTGGAGGCGGATCTGGATCCGGCGTTCGGGGTGGTTGACGAGACCGAGGCACCGCGTCTAATCCAGCGTGCGTTGGACCGGACTCTGGTGGTTTGTAATGCCGTCGCCGCGGAGGACATCAACGTCGCCATGGTGCTGGCACGGCTCGGCGCGGGCCGCGTCCGGACCGGTCTGGCGAACCTGCTCGAGCGGCGACTGGTCACGTCGGTGGCGCTGCAGCGCTTCCTGGCGTCCAGCCCACCCGAGCTGACGGCGCGTGTGGCTTGCCGCCAGGCCGTGGCACGGTTGGCGGAGGTGCTGAGCAGGGTCGACGGGGGACTGACCTGCTTTCTGGCGGACGGACCGGTCGAGCACCCGAGGTTCAAGAGATTGGCTAGCGAGTGGACCGGCCTTGCCGCACTAGCTGACGCAGAGCCGGACACATTGCGCCCGGTTTTGGACCGGCTTCGGGATTACTTCCTCACCCGCGCAGGCAACCCGCGCCAGCGGTTCACGCCGTATCGATCGGAGCAGTGCCGGTCGGTGGAGGCCTGGCGGCACCACCGCGAGGCTGGGCGCCGGCTCGCGCCGGCGGTGGCCAAGGAACTGGCGAGGTTCGACCGTGATCTGAACGCGGTGCTCGCGCGAGGCGCGCATCGGATGTTCGCGATCGCCGTGACGGAGTATGAGCGCGAGCTCGCGGCCGGGTCGGTGCTCGATTTCTCCGACTTGTTGCGTCGTGCCCTGGACCTGCTGCGGCGGATGGACGAGTTCGCCCGGAGCCGGTATCGGCTCGAGTCGCGCTATCACCATGTGCTGGTCGACGAGTTCCAGGACACCAGCCGGGCGCAGTGGGAGCTCGTCTCGCTGCTGGTCAAGTCGTGGGGTGAGGGGTTCGGGCTAGTGCACGATGCTCCCGTGCCGCCGTCGGTGTTCGTCGTCGGCGACCGCAAGCAATCGATCTACGGATTCCGTGACGCCGATGTTGCGGTACTGCCCGATGCGGCAGCCTACATCGAGACGTTGCGGCCTGATGGGGATCCGCGCAGGGCCATCTCCCACAGCTTTCGCGCGGTGCCGCCGCTGCTGGCGTTCATAAACGACCTGTTCGAAGCCGTGGAGAAGGCGGAGCGTCCCTGGGACGGGTTCCGGTATGACCTGGCGGACCGGTTTCCGGTGGACACCGAAGCGTCGCCGGCAGCGACGGCGCCGAGCGATTTGCCGGCGTCACTCGGCCTCGTGCTCGGGAGAAGCGTCGAGGACAACGCGCTTCGTGTGGCGGGCGAGGTCGCTCGGCTGCTCGACGGGGCGACGGTGCGTGACCGGACCAGTGGCATGGCCCGACGGGTCACCCCGGGCGACGTCGCCATCCTGTTCCGGTCCCGCACGGCGCACCGCGAGTTTCAGGTGGCGCTAGAGTCCCGCGGAATACCGGCATTCGTCTACAAGGGGCTGGGGTTCTTCGACGCGGACGAGATCAAGGACTATCGAGTGGTGCTCCGCTTTCTAGCCGACCCGACTTCCGAGTTGCGCACGGCGGCACTGCTCCGGTCGAGGCTGGTTCGAATCACGGACGCGGCGCTGGCCGGCCTGGCCGGCCGGCTGTCGTGGTCGCTGCTGTCTCGAGAGGCGCCACCGGAGCTCGACGCGCTCGACCAGGATGATCGCGCGATTCTGCTACGTTTACGCGCCAGCATCCCGCGGTGGCTGGCCGCGGTGGATCGCGTGGCACCGGCTGACTTACTGGATCGCGTGTACACCGACTGCGCCTACGCCTACGAGCTACAGGGACCGCGTCTGGTGCAGGCGCGGGAGAATCTCAAGAAGATGCGCGGGCTCGTGCGGCGGTTGCAGAACCGCGGGTTCATGACGCTCCCGCGCATTGCCGACCACGTGGACCGACTTTCCGGCGACGTGTCCAATGCCGTGGTCGATGTCTTCGACGCTGTCAACCTGATGACGGTGCATGCAGCGAAGGGACTCGAGTTTCCGGTGGTGTTTCTGGTCGAGTTGGCTCGCGGAACCGGCGGGGCAGCACCGGCGATCCGTGTCGTGTCGGATTGCGGAGACGGAGAGCCGTCGGTCTCGGTTGCACCGTTCCGGTCGGACGCGGACGATGACCAGCGTCTGCGCAACCGGGAGGAGACGAAACGGCTGCTCTATGTAGCCACCACACGAGCGCGGGATCGTCTCTATTTGTCCGCCACACTGACCGAAGGGGCGGTCGTGGTCGGGTCCGGCAGCTTTGCCACGGTGCTGCCCCGGTCACTGCTGGAGGAGTTGTCCGCCGCGCCGGTCGACGCTGAGCGGCTGGCCTGGTCTGGACCCGGTGGACGCGCGCACACGTTTGTGCTGGTCGGCCCGGAGGTGGCGAATTCCGGGCTCGGGTTTTTCCGGTCCGACGTGACCGACGCAGGGGACGACCAGTTGTCACCCTGGCAGCCGACCAGCGGCCCCCTGCGTGTTCAGGTGACGGAGATTGCCGCCGCGATGCCGGCAGGGGGGTCTCAGACCGGGGCGGCCGGCGCCGACCCCGTCCTCGGGCGGCTCGTGTACCGTTTGCTGCGGCGGGACAGTGAACTCGACCGGATCGGCCCACCGACACCGGATACGGAGGCTCGTGTCCGTCAGCTGATGACCGGCGAGGAGCGGGCCCGGGAGGACCATCGTCAGGTGGCAGCCGAGGCGGCCGCCCTTTACGACCGGGCGCGCGGCCGGCCGGGTATTGCAGCGCTCTTCGACGGGGACTGTCTGTTCGAGATTCCCTTCTCGATGCATCGTGACGACGTGGACCCCGCCGAAGACGGCGTCATCGTCCGAGGTGTCGTCGACTGCCTGCGGACGTGGCCGGATGGGCGCCTGACGGTGATCGTGCTGAAGACCGGCGGTGTCCAGCCGTGCCACGAGCGCGAGGTTGCTCTCTGCGTGGATGCGGTGCGCGCGCTGTTTCCCGAGGCGGCCGTCGACGGCAGGCTGGTCTGTCTGTAGCAGGCGGCGAGATTCACTGCTCGCCAGGACCCGGAAACACGCATCCGGGTAACCTGGAACCCTGGCCTCCCCAATATTTTTTCGTTCGTATGCTTACGTTTTTGGAACCCGAGTGGCTCTGAACGGACACCGTCTGGCGGTTCCAGCCCGGTAGTGCCGGTCGCGGAACGGCGTCCAACGGCCGGTATGGAGCGTCCAAGAGTCCAACGGTTTTCCCCGAACGTCTAAAGGACAATGCTTGACGTTGGGTTTGCGCTTGCAATTGATGTGGTGAGGAGGCAATCGATGCCGACACGGGAAACAGCGCACTCGTCACCGAAGATGCTCTTCGAGTTTTGCTACCTGGAGGTGCTGCCGTACGGTTGCGTCGCGGCGGACGACGGCGCGATATTCCTGGCGCTCGATGTAGTGGCGGTGGAGGCCAAGGGCCCCCACTGCATGGCCCGACACCACACGAGCAGATCGCTGCTGGAGCCTGGCGAGCTGGTCGGCTGGGCTGACGCCTTCCACGTGTGAGATGGTCAACCAGCGTCCGAAGCCGGGACGGTTAGCGGGGCTGGGTCTGCCGCCCTGGCTTCGTTCCTAATCGGTCGAAAACCGCCGACATACGACATGCTCTCCGGGTCACGCGCTGCCAGCCCGGCACCCCGTCGAGCAACACTTCCACAAGCCACCGTCACGCAGCGCTACCCGCGTATCAGCAGCGGGTCAGCGGTGAGCTTGTCGGCCCAGACGCGGGCTTTGGATTCAGCCTCTTCGCGTGTCTGACCGACGAGAATAATTGAGTCGAGCGGCTGGTCGCTGCTCCCCCGCGTGAGCCAGGCGATCCAGTGAGCGCCGCGTGACTCGGCCTTGATCTCGAAGTCTGTGTCTCCTGCGATCATGATGGAGGATCGTATCGCACCTGACGGTCCGTGCGCTACGCGGCTCGCCAGGCCGCCGTCACCGTTTGCGCGTCTCTTTCCGATTCTCATACAATCAGCGGTGGTCGTGCCAGCCACCGGGCATGCCGGCCTCCGGTCCTTCTATTCGTGATCGCGACGAGAGGAGTTGTCTGTCAATGGGGTTGACGTGCCTGAGCTGTGGTAACGAACGGAGCTTCCTGGTCAAGACGCTACAGATGCACGTCGTCCAGGCGGGCGCAACAGAGCTCGAGTTGACGGAACAGAGCCGCCCAGCCGTGTTCGAGCTACTGTGCGACGAGTGCGAGACCGAACTTGATTTCGGCTCGCTCGAATCGGACCTGCGTCGAGAGATGATCCTGCTGGTGGGCGCCGACTAAGGGCGCCTATTCCCGGCCGAATCAGGAGGAGGAGTCAGAAGGCGGGAGGAGCCCTTCCGGTCTCTTCCAGCTTCGGTCCTGTCACGGCTGCGTCCTGTGGGACGCTGCTCCACGGTTTGCAATAGTCGCACGATTTGACACGGCCAATTGCCGGTGGTCGGTCGGCGGCGTGCTGGCTCGGTCCGGGCGCGACCGGTGAGCGAATGTCTGCCCGGGCGGGGTTGGTCGGTCCGAGAGCTTCGCCACGATCGGGGCAGGTCTGTGGTGTGGTCGCGGCGCCGGGCCGCGGTAGGGGTTGTGTCTCAGGCATGGACAGGACACCAGCACCCGGGTCGTCTATTGACAAGGTTAGAGAGCGGCTCCTATCGTAGGGGCCGATGGACCACTACCGTGTACTCGGTCTCTCGCGCCAGGCCGGTCTCGACGAGGTCAGATGTGCGTATCGCGAGCTGGCGAGGCGTTGCGGACCGAGATCCGGCGAGCACGGCGCAACGGACGTCTGGCCTCGTTGCACCGTGCCTACGAGATGCTGACCGACCATGACCGCCGGCGTTCGATTGAAGCCGCGCGGGCGCGCTGGCGATCGGCTGCCCGGGAGGCGGTGTTCGTCGACGAGGTTGATGTCGATTTTCCGTCGGTCTCGAGTCTCGTCGACCGCATGAGGGAGTCGTTCTTGGGACCGGTCCCGGGACGCCCGTTTTCCGCCGAGGTGTGTCTGACGCCCAAACAGGCGCACCGTGGCGTCAAAGTGCCGCTCGACGTGTCGCTGCGTCACACGTGTCCGGTGTGCGGGGGGCGCGGCGAGGTCTGGCTCGACCCGTGCGGTGTTTGCGCCGGGAGCGGAACCGGGCTGTTGCCGCATCGGCTCCAGCTGGTCGTCCCGCCCGGGGTGCGAGACGGCAGCCGTCTACGCTTCGACGTGACCCCTTCCTACGCGTCAGTCACTTGCGTGGAGGTCCTGATTTCCGTCCAGTAACGTCTAAGGGGAGTCTCTGCGTCCTGCTTCTCGAGGAGGAGTGGTACGAAGGCAAGCGGCCAGAGATACGAGACCACGATCATCACGCCACGGTTGGGAGGCTCGGCTTCTGGCGGCGGCGGTGGCGGAGCGGCTCCCTCGGGTTTCTGCTCGTCGGTCATCGCGATCTCCCTCTCCTGGCCACGGATCTCGAACGGCAGTCTGACATGGAGCCGCGACGCGTGTCACTCGTGCCGTGCCCGCGTGCCCTTGTCAGGGTTTCGACAAGTGACTAAGCTGAAACGTTGGCCGCTAGGCGAGACGTGTTGGAGCGTCGCTGGCGGTCGTACTCGGAGGAAGTATGGCCACCGTAACCGTCGAACAGACCGCAGTTCTCGAAGCGCTACGGGCGGTGAAGGACCCCGACCTGGGCCGTGACATCGTCAGCCTCGATTTCGTCAAGGACCTCCACGTCGACGGCGGGGAGGTCTCGTTCGTGATCGAGCTGACCACACCGGCCTGCCCAGTGAAGGAGCAGATGCACGACCAGGCGGTAGCTGCCGTCTCGGCGCTCAAGGGAGTCACTGGCGTTCGGGTCGATATGAGCGCGAATGTGCGTGCGGTGGCGTCGCCTGAAGCGGGTCGGGCCCCGATACCAGGGGTAAAGAACATCATAGCGGTCGGCGCCGGCAAGGGCGGAGTCGGCAAGAGCACGGTGGCGGTCAACCTGGCGCTGGCGCTCTCCAGATACGGCGGACGGGTCGGGATGATCGACGCCGACATCTACGGGCCCAACATTCCGATCATGCTCGGGGTCCGAACTCAGCTCGAGACGGACGGGAAGAAGATTGTGCCGGCCGAGAGCCATGGTATTCCGGTCGTCTCCATGGGGTTTCTGACCCAGGATGAGACGCCGATCATCTGGCGCGGGCCGATGCTGCACGGTATCATCCAGCAGTTCTTCCGGGAGGTCCGCTGGGACGAGATGGACTACCTCATCGTGGACATGCCGCCCGGCACCGGCGATGTCGCGCTAAGCCTCAGCCAGACCGTGCCGGTCTCTGGCGCTGTCGTCGTGACTACGCCCCAGACGGTTTCGCTGGCCGACACACGCCGTGCGGTAGCGATGTACAAGAAGCTGAATGTGCCGACTCTCGGTCTGGTCGAGAATATGAGCTATTTCGTCTGCCCGGGTTGCGACCACGAGAGTGACATCTTCGGCAAGGGGGGCGGCGAGGCAGTGGCCGAAGAGATGCAGGTGCCGTTTCTTGGGCGGATTCCGATCTACCAGTCGATCCGTGAGGGCGGCGACAGCGGGAACCCGATCGTCGTCGCCCAGCCTGACTCGGCCGCCGCGCGAGCGTTTCTGGACGTTGCGGAGCGCACCGCCGCGCAAGTTTCGATCGCGGCGCTCGGTCCAGCCGTGGCGGGCGTTTCCTGACCTCAGCGCCGCTCCGCCTGGCCGGTCATCGGCACAAAAACCACCGGCAGCGTCGTCTCATGCTCGACGCCGTCCTCGGCGCGCGTCAGGATGGTCAGCGCTTGGCGGCCCTGCCCGATGGGGATGATCAGCTGTCCCCCGAGCGCGAGCTGGTCGACGAGCGGTTGCGGAACGTGGTCGGGGGCCGCCGTCACGATGATTGCATCGAACGGCGCCTCCTCGGGCCAGCCGGCATAGCCGTCTCCCTGTCTCACCTGTACGTTGTCGTACTCCAGCTCGTCGAGCACGGCACGGGCGCGGGTGGCGAGCTGCGGAATGATCTCAATCGTGTAGACGGTGGCGGCGAGTTCGGCCAGCACAGCTGCCTGATAGCCGGATCCGGTGCCCACTTCGAGCACCTTCGCCTCCGGGGGCAGCCGTAACGCCTGGGTCATGTAGGCCACGATGTAAGGCTGGGAGATCGTCTGCTGATAGCCGATCGGGAGGGGGCGATCCTCGTACGCCCGCGCACGCAGGTCGGCCGGCACGAACCGATCTCGGGGGACACGTCGCATGGCGTCCAGGAGACGCGGATCGGTGATATCCCTGGCCAGCAGCTGCTCGTCAACCATCCGCATGCGGTCGCCCTCTCGATTCAGCGTCGCCTGCGCCGCGGGGCTCGTCACCCGTAGAGTGGCGTCAACCGGAATCTCGACCGGGGCCGTGTAGGCCGCAACGATCAATCCGAGGAACACGGCCGGGACGATTCTGGCCAGGATGTGGTTGATGTCCTGACGGTAGAGGCGACGCCGACGTGCATGCTCTTCGTGGCTGCCGGGGCTGGACTCATGGTGCTGGCCCACGCCGCCCCCTTTCTCTTGCCGCTGGATGCGCTGGAGCCAGGGCCTCCCGCACTGGAAGCCCCCAGTCTCGCAGAGGACTCTACTGCCCCGTCAACCAGGCTGCCCGATGGCGCTCCTGGGCCGGTGACGTTTCCGTGGCTGGCTGTAGGTCCCACTGGTTTGCCGGCCTGGCGCCAACTACCACCCGGATGCGGCTGAGTGCCCCACGACGCGAGACCAGCACTGAGAGCTCTGATTCCGTGGGGGCTGCGGCGATCCGTGTGTTCCACTCGTTCGGTAGTACCCGATGGTCTCCGATCGCCAAGATCTCGTCGCCGACGTTGAAGCCGGCGTTGTACGCCGGCGTGTCGCGGAGCACCTGGCTCACCAGCAGGCGGCCGTTGCTGGCGCGGGTCACCAGGCCGACCCAGCCGAATGCCTCGTCCCCGGGGTCCCCCGGCGGGTCCGAGAACTCCAGCCCGAGCCAGTCCAGTGCTTCGGTGTAGTCCAGTTCCTCGGTCGTGTCGAGCGCGCTCGCGAACCACTCGGACAGATCCGTGCCGGCCACTTCCTGCGCGGTGGCGCGGAACTCCTCCGGTGTATACCCCCGCGTCCCGGAGAATCGTGCATAGGCCAGGCGCATCACGTCGTCCAGCGTCTTCGCGCCGCCCGTCGCCGCCCGGATCCGCATGTCGAGCAGAAACCCGATCACCGCACCTTTGGTGTAATAGCTGACGGAGGTGTTGGGCGAGTTTTCGTCTGCGCGGTAGTACTTGATCCAGGCGTCGTAGGAGGCAAGCGCGACCGGTTGTACCTCGCGGCCCGGCGTGGTCTGCAGTCCCCGGATCTGACCGGATAGCACCTCGAGATACTCATCGATGGCGGAGAGGCCGGCGCGGTGGACGCTGAGGTCGCCGTAGTACGAGGTCAGGCCTTCGACCACCCAGAGACTCTCCGTGTGCACCTCGTTCTCGTAGTCAAAGGGACCAAGCTCGATCGGACGGAGTCGCTTGACGTTCCAGGCGTGAAACAGCTCGTGGCTGACGAGTGCCAACCATCGTAGATAACTCGGACGCGAGGCGGTGTCCCAGCGGCTGCTCATCAGGATCGTCGAGTTACGATGCTCGAGCCCGCCGCGGGCCTCTGTGATCATATTGAAGACGAGGTACCGGTCATACGGCATTACGCCCCACATCTGGTGGATCTCGCGGGCAATCAGCTCGACGTCCTCCGCCGACTGCGGACCGTGCCATACGCCGGACTCACCGAGGTTCACCAACAGGTGCGGCGTGCCGTCGACCGCGAACTCATAGAGGGCCGGGGCACCGGCGACGATCGGCGAGTCGACCAGCGTGTCGTAGTCGGCCGCGCGATAGGCGTGCGGGCCACGGTCGGTCCGTGGTGCGAGACCGGTCATACTCCGGTCCCAGCCGGCCGGTAGCTCGAGGGTGACATCGTGCGGGCGGAGTGTGTCGTCATCGGCGATGGTGAGAAACGTCGGTGCGCCGTTGAGCATGGCGAAATCAGCCTCGATCCAGTTCGTGCGGACCGACATCTCCCGTCCATACACCAGGTAGGACACGATGATGCGGTCGGCGCCGCCGGTCGACACGCGCCAGCGGTTCTTGCGGGACTTCTCGACCGCCAGCGGCCCACCCGCCGGTGTCCGGGCGGTAACCGCTTCGACCTGGCGAGCGAACTCACGGACGAGATAGGAGCCGGGGGTCCAGACGGCCATCATCAGCTCGACCTGTGCACGTCCCCCGGTCGGCACACTGGCCTCGACGCTGACATAGTGTGTGTGTGGCGCGGGAAACCGTAGCGTGTAGCTGATCGGCTCGGCGGTCTGCGCCAGGATGGGGGAGACGAGACCGACCGCGAGCAGACTCGCGATCAAGAGACGCGCCAGTCCGATGGTCACACGCTCGCCACACTCCGCTGTTGGTGTCGTCATGATGTGGGAGCGTCCACGAGAGGTACAGGCCGGTCACCCCAGGCCCAGGTCCGGATGAGCCACGTGACGATGGCGGTCCATCGGTGGGCGAAGCGAGCCGGCTGAATGTGCACCACGGTCTCTCCAGTTTACCCGCATGGCCCTTGCGGATCATCCGAGTTGTTGACTGGCCGGCGGCGTTCTGACGCCGCGACGCAGGCCGTCACGAGCGTACACCGCCGCGCCGAGCAGCGCTGCGTCCGGACGGAGGATCACCGACACCGGCATCCGCTCGAGGAGTGGGCGCATCGCTCCCTTGTCACGGAAGGCGTCTAGGAAAGGGCCGGACTGGAGGAGGGGCAGAATGTGGGGCGCTATGCCCCCACCTAGATAAACCCCCGCGGTGGCCAAGGAGCGGAGGGCGAGGTTGCCCGCGGCCGCGCCCAGCGCTGACACGAAGAGGTCCAGCGCCTCGACACAAGCCCCGCAGGCGCCAGCCAGCGCGGCCCCGGAAATTTGTGCCGGCAGCTCGACGTTCAGTGGCTCTCCCGGTCGCAGACGCGCTTCGCACTCTCGTGACTGGTGGGTTAGGAAAAAGAGGTTAATGAGACCGCGTCCAGACACCACGTCTTCGAGCGCGACACGTCCATTCCTGACGATGAGGGTCTTCGCCAGATCGAGTTCGCGTGGCGTTCGCGCCGCGAAGTCGGTGTGCCCGCCTTCCGACGGTGCGGGTATCAGCAGGCCGTCGACCTGGTGGAGACACGCCTCGCCCAGCGCGGTCCCTGGCGCGATCAGCGCCGCGCTGCCGTCGGTCGACGGCACACCGGTCTGCAGGCGGGCGAGCTCCGATTCGGTGAGGGCCGGAATGGCGTGTGCCATCGCGACGAGGTCGTTGAGCAACCAGACCGATCTCAGCCCGAACCGTGCGCCCAGGTCCGAGCCGTCGATCATCCAGGGTACGTGGGTCAGCGTCGAAGCATTGTTCTGCACCGGGCCTGCGACGCCGAAACACGCCGCCACGACCTGGGTGGCGGCACCGGTTTGGGCGAGAAAGCTAGCGACGAGAGTCGTCAGGCCGTCAAACTCCAACGTCGGATAGCGCTGGATTTCGCGCGGGGTGAGGCGAGGTCCGTCCAGCGAGAACAGCCCTAGCCATGTCTTCGTGCCGCCGACGTCACCGGCCAGGATCAACCTGGGCATCCGATTCCGGCCGTGTGCCGTCCCGCGGGGACGAGCGCCGTGTGCCGACTTGACATACGACACATTCTCATTCATCTTTCAGCCCGCCGGCCATAATTGGAGTGACGGATGTGAACGGACCGAATCAGATAGGGACGGGGTCCCTCATCCGGCGTCGACGGTGCTGATTCACCCTTGACAGGCCACGAGGTCGTGCCATGAGGCTGCCGCCTGCCGAAGAAGCGCTCTCCCCCGCGTCCCCATTTCACGGTCAGGTCGTCGTCTTCACCGGCAAGCTGGCGTCGGTCGGTCGACGCGAAGCGCGCGCGCTCGTAGATCGGCTCGGCGGTGTCGCGGCCGACGACGTGACGGCGCGCACGACGATGCTGGTCGTCGGCGCGGGCGGTACGTCGTCGTGCGCAAGTGACTCCACGACGCCCGAGGGCGCAAGGAGTCTCAAGGTGCGGAAGGCGGAACAGGTCAATGCTGCCTCGCCGGGTCGTGTGCGAATTCTGCTGGAGGAGGATTTCTGCCGTCTCGGCGGGCTGCCCTCGGTCGAAGCGCTGGACCGGCAGTATCATAGCCTGCATCAGATTCGGGACCGATACCCGGCGGTCCGTGAGGATCATCTCAGATATCTTGAGAAATGGTCGCTCGTGCACCCCGTCGCCCGTACCAACACCAGCCGTTACTACGGGTTCCAGGATCTCCGCACGATCCGACAGGTTAGCGAGGGGCTCGAGACCGGAGCATCGTTCCGTCGTGTGCTGCGGACGATGGTGGCGGCGCGGGAAGGGCAGCTAACACTCGACTTTAGCCGGCGCGTGGGGGAGGCGCATCCGGTTAAGGTGGTGGCGCTGACCCCGCGTCGCGAGCGTGGCGCCACCGCGGCGAATGTGGCCGAGCCGCCGTCGTCGGTTCAGCTGTTGCTTGCCACAAAGCACTTTCGAGAGGGCTCGGCGCTCGACGAGGGGAGCGAAGACGACCAGGAACGCGCGCGGCTCGCCTATCGTAAGGCGCTGCTGCTCGATCCGAACCTGGTCCCGGCACTGGTCAACCTCGCCAACATCTACTACGGGCGTGACGAGCTCGTCGAAGCACAAGCGCTCTACGAGCGCGCCATGCATCTCGACGCGGAGTGCTTCGAGGCCTACTTCAACCTGGGCAACATCCACCATGATCTCGGCCGGTATCTCGATGCACTCGAGCATTACCGGGTCGCGATCGGGATCAACCCCGAGTATCCAGACGCGCACTTCTATCTGGCGGTGACGCTCGAAAAGATCGGCCACTCGGTGGAGGCGAAGGCCCACTGGCGCGTCTATCGCACCTTGGCACCCGATGGTGAGTGGGTCGAGCTGGCGAGGGAGTTCAGCGAATAGACGGTTTAGTACAGGTCGTCGTCGTCGAGGCGAGGTCTCTTCTTAGGGGTCCGGCGCAGCTTGTACAGGGTACAGTCTGGACACCACGCTTCGGGGTCGAAGCCGCCCTTGCCGGCGTATGGCAGGACATCCCGGTTCGAGCAGTAATCCCGGTCGTCGCCCTTGGCCTGCCACCGGCACGCCTTGAACCGCGCCTCCGCCGGGCTCGGCTCCGGCTTACCCTCCACCCCGGAGTCGGGGGGGGGCAACTCGGGCTGGGGTCCGGAATGGTCTGACATGGATGCTTCTTGGACGTGCTAACGCAACTGCAGGTCGATTGAGGCCTGCAGCGCCTTGACCGCAGGGAGTTCATCCGGCGCGGCCAGTGTCAGTGCCTGGCCTTTGGCGTTGAGCCGGGCTGTTCGTCCGACCCGGTGCACGTAGGTGTCCCGGTTGGGCGGCACCTCGAAGTTCACCACGTATTGGATGGCGTCGATGTCGAGTCCGCGCGCCGCGACGTCAGTTGCTACCATCACACGATAGAGCCCGCTGCGGAATCCGCCGATCGCAGCGAGGCGTAAACTCTGCGAGCGGTCGGCATGCAGGGAGGTCGCCTTGATTCCGGCGCTCGATAGCGTTCGCGCGAGCCGCTCAGTACCGCGCTTGGTGTTGACGAAGACCAGCACTGGGCCGGATGTCCTACCGAGAAACGACGTCAGCCAGCTGGTCTTGCGGGATGATGGCATGCACTGGACGGCGTGAGAAATCCCGTCGGCCGGCGCGCCGCGCTGACCGATCTGTACGTAGGCGGGGTCGTGGGCCAACTCCTTGAGCGGGGTCAGGACCCAGTCTGGGATCGTGGCCGATAACAGCAGTGTCTGACGCCCGGTTCTTCCCGCCCCTCGACGCGCCGGCAGGCTGGCGACGATGCGACGGACGTCCGGCCAGAACCCCATATCCAACATGCGGTCGGCCTCGTCGAGGATGAGCGTGTCGAGTTGGTCGAACTGCGGCGTACTGCTGCGCAGGTGGTCCAGCAACCGGCCCGGTGTGGCGACCACGAGGTCGACGCCAGCGCTGAGCGCTTGCGCCTGTGGGCCGATCGGCGTGCCGCCAAAGATCGCCGCGCTCGCAAGCGCGGTGTGATAGATGAACCCCTGCAGGTCGTCCTCGATCTGCACGGCCAGCTCGCGGGTGGGCACGAGGACGAGCACCCGTGTGCGACGGGGAGCTGCTGCGTCCCCGGCGGGTTGGGTCCGCTGGAGCAGGCGGTTGAGCACCGGGAGCAGGTAGGCGGCTGTCTTGCCGCTGCCGGTCTCCGCGCTGGCGATCATGTCGCGGCCAGCCATCACGATCGGGAAGACCGCGGCCTGGATCGGTGTGGCCGCCACGAAGCCGCGGTCCTGGATGCCGAGGCTGAGCGCCTGGTCGAGACCGAGCTTCTCGAATGCTATCGGGTCCGCCTCCAACACGGCCGACGGCATCACCGGTTCGTTCGAGGGAGCCGCGAAGTCCTTGGGTGATAGGGCCGGTCGCCCGCCCCGCCGGCCGACTCGGCGGCGGGGCGGGCGCGGTTTGGTAAGAGTAGTATCAGAATCCAAGATGTCGGTCAGCGAGCTCGGAAGGTGATGATGCCACGAACCGGGTCGTAGGGTGAGACGCCCACGGTGACCCGGTCACCGGGAACGACCTTGATACGAAAACGACGCATGCGACCGCTCAACTGCGCGAGCACTTCGTGGCCCGCATCGCACTGTACGCGATACAGCCCGCCGCTGTGCACCGCCGAGACGGTGCCCTGTACGTCGATCAGATCGTCTTTGGCCAACCACTCTCCTCTCCGGGCCAGTCTCGCACACTGGCCCGTAGTTTGCAAAGGTTTGGCTGGAGACCGGAAATCTGGGCCAGGAGACCGGCGAGTCGGGCCGAAACGAATCCGCTTCCGCTAATATTCTGGCGGATCCGGCACAACTCACCGACCGATTCTCAATCGGCTTCGGTGGCGGAAAGCCCATAGTCCAAAGCCGAAAGGTCCGTGGTCCTCGAGATTGCTATAGCGCCTTCACCGCGGCTTCCAGTCGGGCCGCCATCGCGGTGTAGTCCGTGCCGAGGAGACGCAGGTGTGGGCCGAACCGGACATGGACACGGCCCGGGTACGCCATTCGCTGGCCCTGTCCCAGAACGGCGTCGAGGCCGCGCAGTCGTATCGGAACGACCGGCACGTCGAGACGCGCCGCGATCATGGCGACCCCAGGCTGGAATCGGGCGATAGCGTTCCCGATCGTGCGCCGCCCTTCGGGATAGATGATCAGCGAATTGCCGGCACCGATCAGCTCGCCGGCGTAGCGCAGTGCGTGACGAGCGCCGCCTTCCCGCTGGGGGAGCGGGAAGGCGTTGAAGAGGGCCGTTGATAGGTAGTAGTTGAGACTGTTGGTGAGCCGAGCGCCGAGGGGGTGGCTCTCGGGGTGGAAATGTGGCGCAAAGAATTCTTTGGCCATTGCCGTCACCACCCGGTATCGCACGGCGGCCGACAGGGAGGCCAGAATTACTGGCGTGTCCATGTAGCTCTGGTGGTTGGCGGCGAACACCACCGGCCCGTGTACCGCCGTCAGGTGCTCGAGACCGTCGACGCGTATCCGCGCGAAGAGACGGGTCAGTGGCAGTAGCCAAAGTCCCAGACAGATCCGGCGAATTCCGTGCAGGAGCCGCGATTGGTTCCAGCTCGGGAAGTTGAACGACGGTGTTACTGGCGACACCCCGGCCGGCGAGGCGACGAGCGCTTCGAGGTCGGCGACGGTGACCGTTTCCGTTAACGCGTGTTCGTCGATGGTGGTATCGAGCTCGTTCTCGAGCAGCATCAGCAGCTCGACCCGCTCGAGCGAGCTGAGCCCGAGCTCGCCGAGCCGTGCGTCGCGGCTCACCGTCCCGCCCGCTACCCGTTCGAGTATCGTCGCGACGGTGCGGTCACTCGAGTTAGGCTTCGCCACGAATGGGACGGTGCCCTGCTCAATCCACTCTCTGATCGCGCCGCGCCTGAGTTTCTGTGTGCCCGCGGTCCGTGGCAATCGGTGCTCCGACCACACCAGCACGTCCCGGATGCGTTGGTGATCGCCGAGTCCGCGGTTGGCCTCGCGGGCGATAGCGGTGGGGTCTGTCGGCGTCTCGAGGACGACGACGGCGTGCACACGTTCTTCACCGTCGCGCGTGATTCCCACGACGGCCGACTCTTGGACCCCCGGCACCTCGTTCACCACACGTTCGACGTCTTCGGGGAAGACGTTCAGCCCCTCCGGGGTCACGATTACCTCTTTCTTCCGCCCGTACACCCGCAGGCGGCCCTCATCGTCGAGCGCGCCGAGGTCACCGGTGTGGAACCAGCCGTCGGTGAACGCCGCCGCCGTGTTGGCCCCGGCGCCGATGTAACCGGTAGTGACGTTGTCGCCCTGGACCAGGATCTCGCCATCGTCCGCTATCTTGACCGCGACACCGGCGATCGGAGTGCCGACCGTTCCCCGTCGCGCCTTGAACGGATGGTTGAGTGTCACGATCGGTGCCGTCTCGGTCAGGCCGTATCCCTGCACCACCAGGAACCCGAGCCTGGACCAGAACGCCTCGAGGTTCGGGTCGAGCGGCGCCGCACCGACGATGAAGCACCAGAATTTCACTCCAAACAGGCGGTGGATGCGCCGGTAGTGCCACCAGCGTCTGGCCACATTCGAATGGTCCACCGACGTTTCGGCCACCTCGGGCGCGATCTGAAGCACGTAAGCTCGCAGCACGTCCAGGATCTTCGGGACGCACACGAGCACCGAGATCCGGCGGCTATGTATCTGGTGCACGATGGCCGAGGGGCTGTAGCCGCGCATGAACACGCAGACGCCCGGGAGCATCGGTGGGATGAACGTGGCCAGCGCCTGACCGAACAGGTGGCTCAATGGCAGCAGGTTGAGAAAACGCAACGGGTAGAAGGGTCGTCCGTACCTTCGGTACTTCAGCACCTCCTGTTCGACCGGCACGATGTTCGCCAGCAGGTTGCGGTGGGTGATGATGACCCCCTTGGGTTCCGACGTAGCGCCCGAGGTAAAGATGATCTCCGCGACATCGTCTCGCGCGGGGGTGTGTCGGGCCGGCACCGGCGTGCCCGATGGGGCAGGGGTGCCGGCTGTTTCGCTCAGGTCGGCGAGCCGCCAGACGTCGAGACCGGAGTGGGATACCGGCTCCACTTCGTCGCCGACGAGTAGGACCCGCGCCTGGACGAGTTCCCCGACTTTGCGCAGGAAGCTCGCCGATGCTCGGTAGTCGATCGGCACGATCACCACGCCCTCGAGCAGACAGCCCCAGAAGGCCATGAGCCACTCGGGACGGTTTTCTCCCCACAGCAGAATCTTGTCCCCCGCCCCGATCCCGGCACTCGCGAGCCGCGCGGCGAAATCGACGGCGGCCCCTCGTATCACGGCATAGCTGTAGTGCCGGACCCGGTATCCGTCGTCGTGTACGAGGAACTCAGCATCCGATTGCAGCCGCTCGTTGAAGAAGTCGAGCAGCGTGTCCCGCGGCATGCTGGCATTATGATGTAAGACCGTCCTGGACCCACTGGTGCGGCCGGAACGGACCCACGGAATGTGATGACGTCAGCCTGGCGGATCTGCAGTGGAAGCGTCTCGGTGGCGGTCTCGCTGTCGCTGACGGTCGGCTGTTCGGGACCGGCCGCGGACACGCCGGTCACGACCCGGACCGACCTCAGTGTAACTGTCACTGATCCACCACCCCCGGAAGCGAGCGCGGCCGCTGCGCTCGCCGCTTCACCCCGTCATAACGAGTGGGTGGACGTCGCGCTGGCTGGGAGTGAGCAGCCCATTGCCACCTGGATCGTGCGACCGGAGGGGTCGTTCGATGCCCCGACCGTAATAGTCATCCACGAGATCTTCGGATTGACCGACTGGGTCCGCGCCGTGGCGGACCGGCTGGCTGAGAACGGATTCATCGCCGTCGCCCCGGACCTGCTGTCTGGGCTCGGACCTGACGGGGGTGGAACTGATTCAGTGGCCAGCCGCGATGAGGTCGTCCGGCTCATCCGCAGGCTCGAACCGTCTGACGCGATCGCGCGACTCGATGCGGTGCGCGCCTTTGCGATTACACTGCCCGGGACGACCAGCGGGGTCGCCGCACTCGGGTTTTGCTGGGGCGGGTCGACCGGTTTCGCCTATGCGGTGACGCAGCCGCAGTTGCAGGCGGCGGTCGTCTACTACGGCAGCTCGCCTGTCGAGACGGCCGACTACCATCTCATCCGGGCCCCGGTGCTTGGGTTGTATGGAGAGGATGATGAGCGGGTGACGGCCACCATCCCGACAGCGGAGCGGGAGATGGCGCGATATGGGAAGCACTACGAGATGGAGATCTTCACCGGCGCCGGGCACGGGTTCCTGCGGGCGCAGGAAGGTCGGGCTGGCGCGAACCGGGCGGCGAGCGAGCGAGCTTGGCGCCGGACCATTGAGTTCCTGCGCCAGCACCTAGTGTCCCGCCCCGGCAGTTCGTGACACGATTCCCGGTTGGGATGGAGAGCCGGTCGAATACCGTGGCGCTTTCGCGACGGGTGGCAAGACCGGTCTTGCTGAGGTGGCGCCTACTTGATCGACACACCGGCGCTGAACGCCATTCTGGTCATGCGTGGCGACCCCGGTTCAGTGTTGATCGGCGGGAGTAGGCTGATCGCGAAGAGCCGAATGTCAAAGGAGAACGCCAGACCAGGCCTGATGAACCATCGTGCTCCGCCTCCGTAGTTGAGGGTCCCGGCTCGCCGCTGCTCCGGCTCGTTGCCGTCATCCACGAAGACCGAGATTCGTGACGTTCCCAGTCCGCCGCTCAGATAGCTCCACCCGTCGCCGGTTCCAAAGTTGAGCGACAGCTGCGGCGAGATCGCCGTGAATCGGGTCCTGACGGTCGGACCGCTCGGGTCCGGGTCGTCCTGCCCAGGCTTGCGGCTCGGCGAGGCGAATAGCGTCGAGGCCCCTAGCCCGATCGTGACCGCGCGCCACCGGAACAGATAGACGTGGCCGCCGATGTCGAGGCCGAGCCCGGATGCCGCGAGTTGACCGGGACGAAGCCCGCGGTTGGTGGCCAGCTGGGTGTCTTGGCCCACGCCGACGAGCGAGGCTCGGACATCGACGACGAACGGACCGATCGGCCCGGGGTCCTGGGCCGCGGTGCTGGCGGCAGTCAACAGGAGGAGGATGACCCCGCAGGGCACCCGGGCCATCCCGATATGCGCAGGCGTCGTGTGTAGAACCATCGTGGCCAGTATACCGGCGCGTCCGCGTTACGACCGAGCCGTGATCAGCGGTCGGACCATCGCGATGGAAGCCCTCGCTGAGCTCCGAGCGTTGAGGTGGTCTGGAAGTCGGACCGTAGAAGGCGGCGTGACCTGCATGTCCGCTGACGCCGTGGCGAAGCGCGCTTCGCTGGCTTCATCACCGGTCCGTCTGGAGGGGACGCTGCTCGTGCTCGGCGACAAGTTCACGCGCCGCGTCGATTGCCTCGTCGATCGTAACTACATGGCCGTCGAGCTGACGCTCGTAGACCGCTTTCAGGATCCGGCCGATGTGTGGGCCCGGCACCAGTCCCAGCTTCAAGAGGTGGCGCCCGAGCAACAACGACGGCGGAGCGCCGTGCTCTACACCGAGCGCCCTGGCCCGCTCGAGGAACCAGTCCATCGCCGAGCAGTCGAACCCTCCGTGGCGTCCCAGGCAGTCGGACTTGGCCAGCCGGGCCAGCAGCTCCAGGTCCACCTTCTTTGCCAGACGGCGGAAGGCGCCGTCGCCGACCTCACCAGGGCTCTTGTGCCACATGCCGGGCTTCAGGTGCTGCGTCACCAGCCCCACCACCTGGTGGCGCACGTTATAGCCGTTCATGGTGTGCACATTCAGGCGGTCGAGGATCGCAAGAGACGGCTCGAGTCCGGCCACCTCGTGGTTCCGCGACCGGATTCGACCTTCGATCAGCGAAGTCGTGGCCGGTTTACCAAGGTCGTGGCAGACGGCGCCGAGCATCACTGCTACCTGCTGCGGCCGGTCGAGGTCGTCGATCCGCGTGCGGGCCTGGTCGATGACCAGCAGCGTGTGGACCCAGACATCGCCTTCCGGATGCCACTCCGGCTCCTGCTCGCACCCTACGAGTGCCTTCAGTTCGGGGAACAGTTGATCGATGACGCCGAGTTCGAGCGCCAACTCGAACCCGGGTGACGGACGCGAGGCTTGGAGCAGCAGTTTCTCCATTTCGCCCCAGATCCGCTCCGCCGGCAGGTCGTCCAGCGCAGTGTCCCGGCAGATCCGTTTCGTGGCCGCGTCGATGGATAGCTCGAAACGAGCGGCGAACTGTAAGGCCCGGAGCACACGCAGGCTGTCGTCACCGAACGTGGCCGGGTCAACGACCCGCAGCAACCGCCGCTCCAGATCGGCCCGGCCACCGTAGGGGTCCAGGTATTCGTCCTGGACAGGGTCCCAGGCGATCGCGTTGATTGTGAAGTCGCGACGTCCGATCGCCTCCGCCACGGGCAGGTTCGGATCGCCTGTCACGGCGAAGCCGCGATGCCCGCGGCCTCGCTTCGATTCCGTGCGGGGCAAAGCTACGTCGACAGGGCCGACCTTGTACACCGTGAAACTCTCGCCGACGGTGTTCACCGGGCCGACCTCCTCGAGTAGTGTCCGGAGCCGTTCCGCCTCGATGCCGTAGATCTCGAGGTCGATATCCTTCGAGTCCAGCCCCAATAGTCGGTCGCGCACCCAGCCGCCTACGAACAGCGCGCGGCCGCCGGCCTCGCGTGCCCGCTCGGCGATGCTCGACGCGAGCTGGAACTCGGTCATCTCGTCGGTCACTCAAACACTGGCTGTCGCCTTTACGGATCGCTCGAGGCTGGTTCACCACGGACGCTTAGAGATCGCGCCAGACGGAAGCCGTAGTCGGTGTAGCGGAACGACGGGTCCAGGCTGCTGCGCGCCGCCGTTCGGTTGATCGTGAGCGCGTGACGCCAGGCGCCGCCGCGGGAGGCCCGTCGCCGGCCCTCCAGCGGCCCGACCGGATTGATCGCTGGCGATGTGCTGTAGAAGTCGCGCGCGTGCCAGTTCGCGCACCACTCGTGGATGTTGGCCGTGATCCCGTAGAGGCCGTATCCGTTCGGCTCCCCCAGCGTCACCGGCCATGGGCCCCCGAGCGGACCGTTGCCCCGGTTGGGGACCCAGTCCGGGATCTCGTCGCCCCACGGGTAGCGCTGACCGTCCGGCCCGCCGCGCGCCGCCAGTTCCCACTCCGCCTCGGTCGGCAGACGTACTGGCCGGTCGCGACGGGAGCGCCACGCGCAGTAGTGCTGAGCGTCGTGCCAGTTCACTCCGACGACCGGCAGCGCCGGATGCTCAAAGGCCGGGTTGTCCCATTCACGCGGCTGTTCGTAGCCGGTCACTTCCAGGAAAAGCGCGTAATCGCTGCGCGTGACCGGGTATACGGCTATCTGGAACGCGTCCACGCAGACGCGGTGGATAGGGCGCTCGGTCTCCTGCCCTTCATCACTCCCCATGAGAAACCAGCCCCGCCTGACGGTGACGAATTCGAGCACCAGCCGATCATGGCACGGATCGGTGGTCCCACTGTGGTCCCGACGGAGTGTTCGGTGAGGCTTCCAGCCGCCGGGCAGCCCCGGGCTCGACTGGTCGGCGCGATGTGGAGCGCTCCGGGAAAGGTCGGGACGCGACCACCAGTTTGGCATCAACACGTGGCCTGTCCCGCGTTCTGTTGCCCGCCCACAATCGTCGTTCGACATGGCGTGGTCGCGCTCCATTTGTCGCGTCGAGGGCCGGTGCAAGGCACTCTCGACCCGGAATGCCTGGGCTCAGGGTGTGACCATCGGCGCCGATGTCCCTGTTCACCCATCCTACGAACGCTGATATCATCGTGCACCTGGTGTCGTTGCGGCGCGGGTGGCCGTGTGCTCCGGCACATCAGGATCCTTCCTGTATGCTTGGCTCAGAGCGGACTCGATTGGGCGCTGCAGTCGTCGGTATCGCCGGCGTTGCTCTGTTGTCGTTCGGCTGCTCGCTGCGGTCGACGGCGGTCAATGCCGGTCTCCGCTTTATAGTGCCGGTGCTGGCGGATCCGGATGTGTACCGTTCCGAGGAGGACCCCGAGCTGGCTCGGCTGGCGTTGCCGGTCTTGCTCAAGACGATTGAGTCGATCATTCAGGCGTCGCCCACACAGGGCGAGGCGCTCGTGTTTGCCTGCACAGGCTTCACGCTGTATGGCAACGCGTTTCTCGAGGTCGACGCAGATATTGCCGAGTGGGAAGACTACGAGCGCTCACTGGAGATCCGCGACCGGACCTGGCGGATCTATGTCCGGGCGCGGGACTACTGTCTGCGCGGTCTCGAGGTGAAGTACGATGGCATCACCGAGCGGCTACGGCAGGACCCGCTCGCCGCTCTGGCCGTCACCGAGAGCGAGGACGTCGAGGTGCTGTTCCTGCTGAGCGCGGCCTGGGGGCTGGCGATCTCGAACGCCCTAGACCGGCCTGCGCTGGTGGCTGATCTGCAGGTGGTCCGAGTGTTGATGGCGAGGGCACTCGAGCTCGACGCGGACTACGAGCGCGGATCGATTCACACAGCCCTGATCACGCTCGAGGCGCTGCCGCCCGAGCTGGGCGGCTCGTCCACGCGGGCCCGCGAGCATTTCGAGCGGGCGGTTGCGTTATCGAACGGGCTCGATGCAGCGCCCTACGTGTCGTTCGCGGCCGGTGTTTCGGTGCCGGAAGAGGATCGGGCCGAGTTCCAGCGTTTGCTCGAACAGGCGCTGTCGATCGACCCGGACGAGGACACGAGCTTGCGTCTGTTAAATCTGGTCAACCAAAAGCGGGCACGCACGCTGCTGGACCACATCGACGATCTGTTTTTTGACCCCGTTGAAGCGGAGGAGGTCCTTCCATGAAGTCGCGACTCATGATCATCGCGGTCGCCCTGATGTTGGCATCGGTCGTGTTGGTCGCCCAACGCACCACCCGGATCCAGCTAGGTTCGATTCTGCCGGCGAACTCGGTCTGGGACAAGGCGCTGAAGCAGATGGCGGCCCGGTGGCGGCGGGATACCGATGGGCGTGTGCAACTGCGCGTGCTGGCCGGTTCCGTCAAGGATGAGGGGTCGTTGGCCAGGCGGCTCAAGGCCGGGAGACCGCAGGCGGCGGTGTTTGGGCTGCCAGGCGAGATCGACGAGTCCTTCAATGTGCTGAACATCCCGTTCTTCTTCGAGTCAGACGAGGAGGCGCTTCACGTCGTCGAGAAGCTGACCCCCATGTTCGAGCGGGTGCTCGCGGACCAGGATCTCGTGTTGTTGAACTGGGGTCACGCCGGTTGGGCACACATCTTCACGGCGGACCGGGTCGAGACCTTTGCGGACCTCAAGCGAACCAAGCTCTACACGACCGCCGGCGACGAGAAGATGCTGCAGTGGTACAAGGAGAGTGGGTTCAACCCGGAGCCGCTTGCCGTCACCGACGTGCTACTGGGGCTCAACACCGGGCTCATCAACGCCCATCCGAGCCCACCTTATGTCGCCCTGCTGTTTCAATGGTACGACAAGACGCCGTTCATGCTCGATGTGCCGTTGGCGCCGGTGCTCGGAATCACCGTCGTCACGGCGCGGGTCTGGAACGGGATCGCTGACGACGATCAGCAGGTGCTGCGCGCGTCGGCCAAGCAGCTCGAACTTGGACTGTTTCGCGACGTGCCGGCCCAGGAACGTGACTCCGTCGAGGAAATGCAGAAGCGAGGCCTCACCGTCGTTGAGCTCGACACAGCTGCCACCGCTTCCTTCCGGGAGGTGGCGGACGAGCTGACCGCATCATGGCGAGGGACCATTGTCCCAGCCGCCGTGTATGACCAGGCGCTGCGCGAGCGGAACAGTTTTCGAGCCGCCCGGTGATCCGGCCATACGACGCGATCGTCGCGAGCTCCCATGAGTGACAGCGCCGGAGCCCGGGCGACCGGCGCACGTTTGCCGGTGGTCCTGGCGTTGCATCGCGGCGAGGAGCTGATCGCGAACCTGGCCCTGGCGGCGATGGTGCTATTGCCGCTGGCCGAGATCATCGTCCGGCCGCTGAGCTCGGGTGGTATCCCCGGTTCGATTTCCTTCGTTCGACATCTCACCCTGTGGGTCGGCTTTCTCGGTGCCGCGATCGCCGCGCGCGAGGGGAAGCTGATTGCCCTGGCGACGGCATCCTTCATTCCGGAAGGTCGCACCCGTCGGGCCACCGAGGTCTTCGCGGCGCTTGTCGGCGCGGCGGTTTCGACCATCCTCGCAACGGCGGCCTACGAGTTGGTGCTGTTCGACAAGGCGGACGGCACGCTGATTGCGGCAGGTGTGCAGGTCTGGATTGCCCAGCTGGTTCTGCCGGTCTCGTTCGCCGTTATTGCGTTTCGGCTCGTCTGGCGCGCGTCGCCCCTGTGGGGCGGTCGGGCGATCGCCGCGATCGGGATCCTGGTCGGGTACTGGCTCGGGCGCACCGACGGCATTCTCGAGGCGGTGCCGATCTGGCCGTTGATCATGCTGGTGCTGGTCGCCGCTGTGCTTGGCGCGCCGATCTTCACGATTCTGGGTGGCGCCGCGGTATTGCTCTACATGGGCGACGGCAACCTGCCGGTCATCGTGGCCATCGAGACCTACGGCTTGACCATCCAGACGTATCTGCCAGCCATTCCGCTGTTCACGTTGGCCGGATTCATCCTGGCACAGGGCAACGCATCGGAACGGTTGTTACGCGCGTTCCGGGCCAGCGTGGGTTGGATCCCCGGGGGGACCGCTGTCGTCTGCGTGGTACTGTGCGCCTTCTTTACCGTGTTCACCGGAGGGTCTGGGGTCACGATCCTCGCGCTCGGTGGCCTGTTGTTTCCGGCACTGCTGCGCGATGGCTATCGCGAGCGTTTCTCGCTCGGTCTGTTGACCGCCTCCGGGTCGCTCGGACTGTTGTTCCCGCCGGCGATGCCGCTCATCCTATATGCCATCGTCGCGCAGGTCGCGCCAGGCGACCTGTTTGTGGCCGGTATCGTGCCCGGTGTTCTGCTGGTTGGTCTGGTGGCCGCCTGGGGCATCCGCGAGGGCGTCGTGACAGGCGCGGGTCGTCATAGCTTCGGTTGGCCGGAGCTCCGCGCGGCGCTCTGGGACGCCAAATGGGAGCTCAGTATCCCCTTCGTCATCCTGGGTGTGCTGTTCAGCGGGTTCGCCACGCTGGTCGAAACCGCCGCCTTCACCGCGTTGTACGCCGCGATCATCCAGGGGTTGCTTCACCGCGACTTCACGCTCGGTCGGGGATTGCATGCGGCGTTCAGCGAGTGCGTGATTCTGGTCGGCGGCGTGCTGGTCATACTGGGTGTGGCGGTGGGGTTCACCGCCTATCTCGTCGACGCAGAGGTACCGTTTCTGCTCGTGGAATGGGCCGACGAGCACATCGGGTCGCGGCTGGTGTTTCTGCTTGGTCTGAACCTGTTCCTGCTGCTGGTCGGCTGCCTAATGGACATCTTTTCGGCGATTTTCGTCGTGGTGCCGCTGATGGTGCCCGTCGCCGAGCGGTTCGGAGTCGACCCACTGCACCTTGGGATCATTTTCATCGCCAACCTGGAGCTCGGGTTCCTGACGCCACCGGTCGGGCTCAATCTGTTTCTGGCGTCGTATCGGTTCGACCGGCCGTTGCTGGAGGTCTACCGTGCGTCGTTGCCGTTGCTGGCGATATTGGGGTTTGGCGTCCTGGTGATTACTTATGTACCATGGCTAACCTTGGGGCTCCTCGAATGGCTCGGGCGTGTCTGACGGCCGAGCCGGTCTGCCACCGGGGAGTACGTGGTGCGTGCGCGTCGGCGGTCGTGCCAATATGGCCAGTGCCGGAGGGAATACGATGAGGAAGTTAGGGTCCTGTGACGGTGGTTCGCGAAACAATTCCCAGCCTGGGCATCCCGTACCGGGCAGCGCTGGGTTTCAATGCAGCGGGGTCAGAAATGTCCCGATTCGCTCCCTCGCCGCGCCAGGGATTCAATCCACGACTGGCTGCTACAGGACACTGGCCTCGCTGCGGGCCACTGTCATCGGGCTACTGATGGTGGCCGCGGTCGCGTGCGGCGGCGGTGGCGAGCCGGTGACGCCGGTGCAGGAGCCGCCGGTGATGTCTGGAGGCAGCGCGGGCGCGGAGGTGCGTCTGACCAGTCTCCGCCAGCTCACCTTCGGTGGCGAGAACGCCGAAGCCTACTACGCGTTCGACGGCAGCCGCTTGATCTTCCAGACCACCCGTGAGGGCGTGCCGTGCGACCAGATCTACACGATGGACCTGGATGGCACGAACGACCGGATGGTCAGCACCGGCGACGGCCGCACCACGTGCGGGTATTTCTTCCCGGACGGTGAGTCGATCCTGTTCGCCTCGACTCACCTGGGTGGTGCCGAGTGCCCGCCGGAGCCGAGCTTCGAGATGGGGTACGTCTGGCCGATTTACGACAGCTACGACATCTTCAGGGGCGCCGCGGACGGTTCCGGCCTGACGCGGATTACCGACACCGACGGCTATGACGCCGAGGCGACCATCGGTCCTGACGGGCGGATCGTGTTTACGAGCGTGCGCGACGGCGACATGGAGATCTACTCCATGAATGGCGATGGCTCCGACGTCCAGCGGCTGACCAATCGGCCCGGCCCGGACGGTGGGCCGTTCTTCTCGGCCGATGGTAGCAAGATCGTGTTCCGCGGTCGGGAGATCGCGCCCGGTCCGGAGCTGGAGGCGTATCAGTCGCTTCTCGAGCAAGGGTTGTGGCGCCCGACCGCGCTTGAGATCTTCGTCATGGACGCTGACGGCAGCAACTTGCATCAGGTCACCGATCTGGGCGGAGCGAGCTTCGGGCCGTTCTGGCACCCCGACGGCCGGCGGATCATCTTCAGCTCCAACTGGCACAACCCGGAAGGCCGCAACTTCGATCTGTTCATGATCCAGGAGGATGGCACCGCGCTCGAGCGAATCACCTTCGACGAGACCTTCGACGGATTTCCCATGTTCTCCCCGGACGGCAGCCAGTTGGTGTTCGCTTCGAACCGCGGTGCACGGGCCGAGGGCGACACCAACGTCTTCATTGCCGACTGGGTGGAGTGAGTGACGACTGATCGGGAGCAAGGAGACGGAGTGGAGTTGATGGCTACGCGGCATCTGGCACTGCGGGTGATGCCTCCCCGGTTCTTCCTGTCTCCTGTCTCCTACCACCCTTTTCCTTAGAGTGCCCTCCTCAGGTGGACCCTGTCCTGCGGCTGCTCCGCGACCTCGTCGCGATCGACTCGGTTAATCCATCGTTGGCATCCGGTGGCGCCGGTGAGGCCGCGGTCGCCGAGCGGATCGCGCTCGCGCTCGGAGAGGCCGGGCTCGATGTTCAGGTTACCGAGGCCTCACCGGGCCGACCGAACGTGGTAGGGGTGCTCGACGGGCGCGCCCCGGGCCGTTCGCTCATGCTCTGCGGGCATATGGACACGGTCGGTGTCGAGGGATTGACGGCGCCGTTCGACCCTGTCGAGCGCGACGGGCGCCTCTACGGTCGCGGCGCGCAGGACATGAAGAGCGGGCTGGCTGCGATGATCGACGCGGCGGCCCGGGTCGCGGCCGGGGGGGGTCTCGAGACGGGCCGGCTCGTGGTGGCCGCAGTCGCCGATGAGGAGTACGCCAGCGTCGGTGCCGATGCGCTCGTGAGGGATCACATGGCCGCAGGTGCCGTGGTGACCGAGCCTACGAACCTGGCGGTCGCGACCGGGCACAAGGGGTTTGAGTGGGTCGAGGTCGAGACCCGCGGTCGAGCCGCCCACGGCAGCCGGCCTACTGACGGACGCGACGCCATTCTGTGTATGGGCCGGGTTTTGACCAGGCTGGAGGCGATCAACGCCAGGCTGATGATGGGCCCGCGTCACCCGCGATTGGGGACGGCGTCGCTCCACGCCTCGACGATCGGCGGCGGCCGCGAGCTCAGCGTCTATCCCGACCGGTGCCGTTTACGCTTCGAGCGGCGCACGCTGATGGGCGAGCCGCCCGATGTGGGACTGACGGAGATGCGGGCAGCGCTGGACGAGCTTGCGAAAGAAGATACAGAGTTCGAGGCCTCGGCCAGTCAGCTGTTCTCCCGTCCGGCCTATGAGATTCCTGACGATCACCCCGTGTGCCGGGCGTTGGTTCAGGTGTTGCGGGGACGTGGTCGCGACGCGGAGCCGACCGGCATGTCGTTCTGGACCGACGCGGCAATCTTGGGGCGCGCCGGCACGCCGGCTGTGCTGTTCGGTCCTTCAGGGGCGGGGCTCCATGGCACGGAGGAGTACGTGGAGATCGAGTCCGTCCTGGTGTGCCGGGACGTCTTGGTCGATCTCGCGCGCACGTTCTGCTAGGCGCCCGTGGTGAAACCTCGCATGGCACCGAGAACTTCGTGATCGACGCCGCGCTCGGCGAGTGCCAGGCGCGACGAGGGAGACATCGAGGCATGTGTAACCGGGGAACAAGCCGTCCGGTTGGAATACGGCGTCAGTGCCAGCGCTCGAGGAGCAAGCTGCGTACGACGAACAACACGTTGGCTGGCCGTTCGCCCAGGCGTTGCATGAAATACGGGAACCACTGTTATTCGAAGGGTAGGTAGGTTCGGACATGGTAGCCCTGTTCGAGCAGCGAGTTTTGTAGATCCCGCCGGATGCCGAAGAACATCTCGAACTCGAATGCCTCCGCCGTCAGGCCGCGCTCGGTCCGGTACAGATACGATTGCAGCGCAACCCAGACGTTGCGATAACCCTCCTTCCAGACCTGCTCGAAGAGATCGAGCGTTGGGTTGATCCAGGCGGATCGCTTCATGTCGATGTGGACGAAGCACCTGTCCCCGGCCGCATCGAGCACGGAGCGGAGGTTCGCGTCGCACTCCACCGGGTCAAGCGCCAACCCCAGCTGCGTGAGCTTTGCCGAGATCTTGACACGGTAGGCCGGCGGCGCGCACGCTGCGCATCATGCCTATGTAGGTCTCGGCCGCCGCGCGGGCTGCAGTCGATGAAGTTGCCTCTTCGCCGAGATAGTTGAAGGTGCAGTGTAGGCCGCCTCCGGTGAGTCGCCGCGCGGTGCGTATCGCGTCTTCGAGCGCCTCACCCGCGATGAATCTCCGTACGAGGCTGCCTTCCCGCATGCCGTAGCGTGAGACGAACCGTCTGACAGCGGTACTGTCCACGAGTGTGAGGAACAGCCTCCGCGAGAGAGAATCGAGCATCGTCGGTTTCGGTGCGACGCTTGGCGGTGCCGACCGCCGTGCGAGGGTCGTGGCGGGGCTGTGAGGACCGCTGACTGGAGAGGGCGGAGCCGACCGGGTCAGGATGGTCTGAGGCGAGCCTCGTTAGTGGGTCAAGCTCGAGCTGCCGCGGTCGTTCAATAGATGGGTCAGCGTCCTGGCGTAGTAACGGAGGACGCTCCGCTCACGGATGCGATACCGGTCGCCCTGGACCACGATGACGCCCCGCGTGACCAGTGGACCGGTCGCTTGCTCGACCGCTTGGCGGCCGGTCTCGACACCCAGGTTTGCGTTCATGAGGCGCAACGCGTCGAGCAGTTGGTCAATCCGGTCAACCAGATCCTGCCGGTGCATCGATGGGCGGAGGGCGGCTGCCAGCAACGCGGTGGGCAGCACCTTGTAGAGTTTGCCGATCGCTCCGTGGGTACGGCGCGCTAGCATCACGAGATCCCGTCGCGAATCCAGGTCGGCACCTGCGAATGGAATCGGCTGACCGAATGTCACGAAGGCGCGCGATTCGTATCCGACGGCGTACCGCACCATTTCCGCCACTTCCACGGCGAAATGACGTTGATGCCCCTTTGCGCCCCGCCGCGACAGCACCTGGTCTTCGAGCACGAGATCGTAGGCGATCGCGACCGGGACGATGACCACATCCCGTCGGCGCGCGGCCATGACGGCTTGCAGCAGACCGGTTTTTAAAGATTTGAACTCGCCGCTGTAACTGCGGCCGCCTTCAAGATAGAGAAACAGATCGTGGCGTTGCACCAACTCGGCCACGTACGCCCTCAACGTGGCCAGATAGGCGGGGTCTCGCGAATCGCGCCGGATCGGGATGGCGCCGGTCACATGCCGGTTCAATAGACCCATCGCGCCGTGAAACAGGTTGATACCGGCTGCGATTACTGGGGGGCGGATGCCGTAATCGTCTAGCACGAGCAGTTCGACCAGGTAGTCGATGTGGCTCTTGTGATTCGAGGCATAGACGACGCGGTGCTCCCGGGTTGCCCGCTGCGCTAGCTCGATTTGCTCGGGATGCCGCTTGATCTTGCGCAGAATCGGGTATAGCGGGTGCTTCAGGGCACGATAAACGGAATATCGCTGGGTTGTTCTGAGCTCTTCGAGATAGGCTGCGATCCGTTCGTAGGCTTGGTCCGGGGTCAGCCCTGCCCCGCCACGCAGGTAGGGCGCTACCTCGTCGCGAGACAGCACCGCCTGCGTGATGTCGTCGTCCACACGCGCACTATACCACCGCGCCGATCGAGCCATTTTCTGCTCCGTGCCGCGCCGGAGTGCCCGAGCGGCATCGAGCTGAGTCTACCGCTCAACGGTGACCGCAGCAGGGCGCGACAGCCGTACCGTCAGCATGATGCCCGGCGGCAGGCCGGCCGGCTCGGGCTCGCCGCTCAGCGCAGCGGCGGTGCCGCCCGCGGCCCCGATCGAGCCACCGACGGCGGCGCCCCGTCTGCCACCGAAGATCGCCCCCAGGATCGCGCCCCCGACGGCTGCGCCGCCGATCTTAGCGACGCTCTCCCTGCCTTGTGAGCTACCTTCACGGTAAATCGTTTCGGTGACGATCGGTAATTGGAGGCTGTCTTCCATGACCAGTGTGTGGAAGCGGACGCCCAGTCTGGCGGCGTTACGAAGCTTGCCGCCCTGTTCGACCAGTACGACCGAGCCCAGCATCCGTGTGCCCGCCGGTACTGCGACCTGGTCCGCAACCAGGACGTCCCGTGTGACCCGAGCCTTCACCGAGTCTTCGACTTTGGCGGTGCGCGTGGAGACCGCCGTTTCGACCTGCAGTCCGATCACCGAGTCGGCGGCGATCTCGAGTTCGACGAACGACGGCATCGGCTCCAGAAGGCTGTCGGCAGTGTCGATATCCGCATCCGCGGCGGTCGACGCAATCCCGCGTAGCTCGGAGACTGCCCCCGAAGACGGGTCCGCTCCCCCGGGACGCCTCCAGCCCTCCACCGTTGGTAGATCGGCCCGTGCCGTCTGTACGGGGGACGCGACGACCGGTGCCACGTCGGCCACCGACTGTGCCTCTGGAGCCGCGGGTGGCTCGGTCACGGCCGGCGGCGGGCTTGGCAGCGGTGCCTGTACCGACGTGGTCACCGGTGGAGCGTCTGAGAATTCAGACGCTGGGGGCGGTGAACCGGTCTCTCTTTCTTTGGCAACGGTCGTCTCGAGACGGGCGACCACCGCCTCGGGTGGCTCGCCAGCGGTCGCGTTTGGGCCGGTTGGCTCGATAGAAGTCAGGGCGGCCGCGGAGCTCCGCGTATCTACCGCGATCGGCCGTGCCTCGGCGGTGTTCTGACGCACCGCCAGATAGGCACCGGTCCCGGCTGCCACGATGACACCCGCCGCGAGTCCGACGACGGCTATCGATTTCGTCAACATATCCGTGTTTCTCTCCGACGCAGTTCAGAAGCAAGTGTCGTGCCCATCCGGTTCGACCGCCCGTCAGATGGTTCGCCGATGCCTACCGGTGCGTTGTCCATGAACATTGCCGGCCGGACGCGTCCCGGATTGCACCCTCGAACGGATTATTCTCCTCTTGCCCCGCAGTCAGGCGGTCGGATCGTTCCCCGGATCCCTAATTATCTCGCAAACCCAGGCTGGGCCGCCACACGCTACCTACTTTGGGGGACATAGTGACCTGCGGAGGGGACTACACGCGAGCGATCCACGGGTCGCGTGCGCGAAGATCGAGTTCTCCGGGGCCGCTCGTGACCAGCGACAGTGGCGTCGTAGATCATGTAGAATGCAGCAAGTTCGGTCGGCTCAACGCGCACCGAAATCGGATTACTCTCTTGCCCTCAGGACCACAGTCACCTCCGCAGAGGTCCAGGGGTTCCCTTTCCCGTCCGATTACGGTTTTTCTCCTCCTGTTCGGCTTCCTCGTCGGTGTCAAGGGCCTGGGAGAGGGGTTCACGCTACTCGGCGGGGGACTCCTTGACGCGATCTTCTCCGCGACTGAGAGCCCGTTCATCGGTTTGGTCGTCGGCATCCTGGCTACGACGGTCGTCCAGAGTTCCTCGGTCACCACGTCGATGATCGTGGGGTTCGTGGCGGCGCCCGAGTCACCGCTGCCGCTGGCCAATGCGGTGCCGATGATCATGGGCGCGAACATTGGCACCACGGTGACCGCCACCGTCGTCTCGCTCGCGCACATGGGCCGCCGCGAAGAGTTCGAGCGGGCGTTCCCGGTAGCTGTCTGCCATGATCTGTTCAACTACATGACTGTGCTGGTGCTGTTGCCACTGGAAGTAATGACGGGGTTTTTGCGGCACACGGCGGTGGCGATCGGGTCGATGCTGGAAGGGAGGGGTGGGGTCGAGTTCGACACCCCGGTTGCCGCCGCGCTGTCGGCGACCCTTGGCCCAGTGGAGCAATTTGCCGCTTTGCTGTTCTCTACGGCGCAAGCGCAGGGGGTCGCACTGATCGGTTTCAGCGGTGGTCTCATCCTCGTGACGTTGTTCCTGCTAGTGAAGGTGATGCGGTCGCTGGTTCATACGCGCGTGGAGCTGCTCGTGACCGAAGTGTTGGGGTCGAGCGCGATGCTCTCCATCCTGGTCGGCGTGGTCGTGACGGTCATGGTGCAGTCGAGCTCGATCACCACGTCGTTGCTGGTGCCGTTGGGGGCTGCCGGGCTGCTGCGGCTTGAGCAGGCGCTGCCGATTACGATTGGAGCGAACATCGGGACCACCGTGACGGCACTTCTCGCGGCACTGGCCGTGTCTGGACCGAATGCCATCTACGGTCTCGAGATCGGGCTGGTCCACCTGCTGTTCAATCTGAGTGGGATGGCCCTCATCTATCCGATCAGGGTCATCCGGAATGTTCCGTTGATGTCGGCCCGCTATTTGACGACCCTGGCGGTCCGGTCCAGGAAGCTCACCCTGTTGTGGGTTGTGGCACTCTTCTACGGAGTGCCCACGTTACTCTTGCTCGCGGACCGTGTTTTGTGGTGAAAGTCACTGTTGCGCCGGGAACCGTCGTGATCGATGCCGACCCAGCCAGTGCCGGGCGCGACAAGGGATACTGCAACCAGTATTCGACTGAGGAGCACCGTCGCCCAGGCGGGATGCCCCGCCCGGAAGGCACTTATCGTTTCCCTGTTATGGGCCACTAGTCCACCAGCGCGGACTTGGGGAGGGCTGACATGCTACGCGCGCTACTCGGCATTCTTCGCACGCACGACCCGCTGCAGGAGGTCGGAGAGCACTTCGGTCGAATGCTGCAGCTGACCTACGAGATGACCTTGTCGGCCGGGAACATGGCCTTCGGTGGTGAGGTCACCCCCGAGCGGAGGACTGATCTCTACGCGCTCGACCGCGAGGTGAACATGCTCGAGCGATCCATCCGGAAACTGGTTGTGGCGCATCTGTCGATTCCGGGTTCCCGGGTCGACGTGCCTTACTGCCTGCTGTTGATGAGCTTGGCCAAGGACGTCGAGCGGCTCGGAGACTACGCCAAGAATCTGTCCGAGGTGGTCGATATCGGTAGCGGTTCGTTTCCGGACGACGAACTGGTGGGCGAGCTGGGTGAGATCCGCTATGGAGTGGAGGCGGCGTTCCAGGCGGCTTCCGAGATCTTCAAGGCCTCCGACCGGGAACAGGCGGTGCAGATGATCCAGCAGGGCCGCGACATCGCCCACCGGTGCGACGTGTTGATCACCCGGATCGGACGGGCCGGCTACGGTGGAGAGTCCACCACGGTGCTCGTGCTCGCCACGCGCTACTACAAGCGGATCGGCGGTCACGTCTTGAACATCCTCTCGAGCGTTGTGATGCCACTGCACAAAATTGACTACTACGACGAGGACGAGCTCGACGAGTCGTCCCGATGAGAAGATCTGGGCACCCTGCGGCACAGCGACGACCGGTAGCTTGGGAGCGTCCCCACGAGGAGACAGTAGATAAGGGGCAGGGGACAGCTTTCGGCGGCTTCTGGAGCGCACACAGATCTGAAGAAAGCGGCGTTTTTTTTGCGTAATTCATCAACCAAGTATGGAGCGCCAGCCCCGCGCCAACCGGAGCCTGCCCGTCGGAGAGCACATGCGTACCGGAATCGTGCTGTGTATAACGATTGGTGTGTTCGCTCTTGCCGGAGCGCGCGCGCAAGCGGTCACCTTCTCCGATGTCGTCGAGCCATCTCAGGCCGGCATCGGCGACATCGTGCTGATCGCGCTTGTCTAGATCGACGATGTCGCGTATCCGCTCATACTCTCCCGCCTCCGAGAATTCAAGACCGCGGGCGTCTCCGACGACGTAATGCTCGCGTAGCTCCGCAGTGGGCGCAGAGCGGACGACAACGAGTCCGCCGCTGCGCGTCGCGGCGGTTGTCAGGTGACGGGTCGATCGAACTGATGCGGTGCGGGCCGCGCGACCGTCATGCCGGTGCACGTGCTGGTCCCGGCCCGGCCGGCGCAGCGAACCGGTGGCAGGGAGCGTGCGCCCGGGCCGCGGCCCGGGCCCGGGCTCGGATGGGTAAGCGGCAGTGCCCTGTCGACTATCATGACCGGGATGACCGACACCGCCGCCACATCCCGTCGCGAGCCGAGCTGCTGGGGTTGGGGCGGAAAGAAGCGGCTCGGTTCCTGGAACGGACACAGCAAGACGAGCCGGCAAGTATCCATCCTCTCTGGACACTCGATTCTCCGCTACATAGATTGGGAATAGACGCATCGGCACGGTTGGTATCCGCCGTGCCGGGTCGCAACGGCCGCGAGAAGCGGGCGAGCGTGGGTCGGAAGCCGGCGAGGTTCGCCGCGAACGGCGCTCGCCGGTCCTCGGCCGGGTTGGGCAGAGGGTTCGCTTGAGTGACAGACCCGACGTCACCGTCGTTGGCGCCGGTGTCATCGGCTGTGCGGTTGCTTACGAGCTGGGCCGGCGCGGAGCCGCCGTGCGTGTGCTCGAGTGCCGTGACGTCGGGCTCGGCGCGACCCAGGCGTCGGCCGGCGTGCTGGCACCGTTTATCGAAGCGGAACAGCCCGGACCACTGCGGGAGCTTGGTGTCCGGAGTCTCGAGCTGTATGACGCCTTCGTGGAGGAGGTTGCCGGTGCGGGCGGCGCCGACGTGCCTTACGAGCGGACCGGGACACTCGAGGTGGCCAGCGACGCGATGGCAGTCACTCGGCTCGTGCGGGCCCACGAGGGTCTCGTGGCCGCCGGTGTCGACTCCCACTTCCTGGACAGCACGGAAACACGCCAGGCCGAGCCGCAACTCGGTGAGGCAGCGCTTGCCGCCCTGCTGGTGCCGTCGCAGGGATTTGTCGGCGCGGCCGCGCTGACGGCGGCGCTCCGTCGGGCCGGCGCCCGGCATGGCGTATCGTTTCTGACGTCGCGGGCGGCGAGCCGTATCTCGGCGAGCGATAGCGGGATCGAGATCAAGACGGCCAACGGGCCGGTGATGAGCGACTTTGCGGTGCTGGCTGCCGGTAGCTGGGCGGGTCGCGTGGCGGTGGACGGCGAACCGCCATTGCCGGTCAGACCAGTCCGGGGGCAACTGGTCCGGCTGGCATGGCGTGGTGCTCCGCTGGCGAGGGTCATCTGGTCCCCGACGTGCTACGTCGTGCCCTGGCGCGATGGGTCGCTGCTGGTAGGGGCGACGGTCGAGGACGTCGGGTTCGACGAGCGTGCGACGGTCTCGGGTGTCGCGACACTGCTCGACGCGGTCAGGGACCTGCTACCTGCGACGCGGGACGCCGAATTCGAGGGCGTGCGGGTCGGTCTACGTCCAGGCACGCCAGACGGGCTTCCCGCCCTCGGGTGGTCGCCGGTACTGCCCAGGCTCGCCTACGCGACCGGGCACTATCGGAGCGGCGTTCTGCTGGCGCCGCTGACCGCTCGGCTGGTCGCGGATCTGGTGCTGGATGGGCGGGAGGACCCGCTGCTCTCGGCGGTGGCGCCGGCACGATTTGGGGTATTGTGAGTGCGTTCGGCCGCCGTCCGTGACTGGTGAGAACGGGACACAGCGGTTGCATTTCGCCGGCAAGGACCTGGCTGGCCAGCGCGGCGGGGCTGTGAGAGAAGCGTTCTAGCGAGGTGGAGTCGACGCGGTCCGAGGCAGACCTCGCTGGACGAGAGACGAGCGATCGGTGCCGACCAGACTGAAGAAGAGCTACAGCGCGCGCGAGGTGACGGCGGTGACGGGGTTGACCGCCAGACAGTTGCAGTGGTGGGACGCGCGGCAGCTGCTCTCGGCGAGCGTGGCATCCAGACCGACCGCGGCGGGCGGCTTCACCGAGCGGCGTTACTCGCCGGTCGACCTCTACGAGCTGTCGGCGCTCGCCGAGCTGAGGCGCTGCGGTTTCACCGTGCAGCGGATTCGCAAGATCCTGACGGCCTTGCGCGAGCACTTTGGTATCCGGCTCTTCGAAGCGCTTGGGAGCGACGGACCGGTCACGCTGCTGGTCGATGGTTCGGACATCTACGCGCGGACCGGAGCCGGCACATTGTACAACCTCTTGCAGGCACCGGAGCAGCCATTGCTGGTCCTCGGCGAGGACAGCTTCAAGATGCTGCGCGCCCGCGTCGGCGCGCCTCGACGCAAATCGACGAAACCCACGCGATCCGGGTTGAAAGTCCAGCGCGGCACCGAGCCCGGCGATGGGATCGGCTGACACGGAGCGACGGTCGCGCTACCGGTGGGTCGATTGGCGTGGGATGAGCCCCTAGCTCGCTGTCGCCGTGGTGGCCGCCGAGGGCCGGCGCTTTTAGGCTGCATCACGGGCTGGACTTCCAGGCGATCGACGACGCGCTGGAGGCGCGCCGTCGGTGGACGGCTGAGCGGGGCCAGTACCATTTCGCATCAGGTCGCCAAGAACCTGTTCCTCTGGTCTGGCCGAAGCCTGGTCCGTAAAGGGCCAGAGGGCTACCTGGAGGTGTTGGTCGAGCCGACCTAGAGCAAGCGTCGCATCCCTCGAGGTCTATTTCAACGTGGCGGAGTTTGGGTACGGCGTATATGGAGTCGGTGCCGCCAGCGAGCGGTGCTTTGCCAGGCTGCCGTCCCAACTCTACCGCCGACAAGCGGCGCTGCTCGCCGCCGTGCTGCCGAGTCCGAAGCATCTGGACGTGGGGAACCCGTCGCCGTACTTGCGTGAGCGTTAGGATTAGATTCTCACCTAGATGGACTAGCTCGGCGGGGTAAACCCATCCGGGGAATATAGCGCGCCTGGACCCCAGAGGAGTCGGGAGGCAGAGGTCAGAAGCAAGGAGCAGCCGGTGCGCTCAGCCGGCCTTCCCTAATTCTTCAGGGCGCCGGTCTGTTTCCAGCGAATCTGCTGCTACTATCGCGGTGCCTGCCACAAGGCGTTCCGGGCCGACCTTTCGCCCTGCGGCGCTCTTGTAACGCGTCCTACGCGATGGCCAACAGCGTATAGGCCGCGAAGATAGTCCCCAGCAGCGCGGCGCCATAGCAGAGGAAGGCAATTGGCTGCTGGGCTCCGTGTTTGATCTGAAAAAGATCATAGATTGTGTAACGGAAGCGGTGGGCCCAATGAAAGAGCGGGAAGAAAATGAAGACGAACAGATACAGCCTCGTGATCGGATGGATGACCAGACTACGAAGTGACTCGTAGTCCGGAGCGTCAAGCCACCCCAGGGGAAACGCGAGACCGATCAAGAGAACGTGGATCGGAAACAGGAGGGCCGAGACCATCCCTCCGGTCCCGAACAAAAACCACAGAAACGGTGTGATGCCTCTCATCGTCTATCTGAGCAACAGAATCCACGCAACGACTACGGACACCACCATCCATCCCACGTAGTGCAAGCCCGCGATCACCTGGTCGGGGACGCGCGTTCCGCCGAACCGGACGATCATCGTCGTAGGAACGGCCTTGAACCACGTGATGGCGTGGAAGAGCAGGGCCGCGAGGCCCACCGTGTTGAACAGAATGAAACCTGGCGTCCTCAGCCGGTTGATGAACTCCGCATATGCGTCCGGACCCTGTGACAGGGCTCGAATCTGCAAAATCGTGATCACGGCAAAGACCCCGACGAAGACGCAAGTAAGCTCGCGTAGGATGAAGTTGAAGTACGCACGCTTCTGCAGCCACCACCAGAACGACATCGGGCGATGGTACAACTCCGGCGGGCCGGACGGGCTACCGGTCTGGACGCTCACTTCGAACCCCGCGGCAATAACACGGACTTGAACCAGTCGGTGGCGCTAGCCATCTTGTACAGCTGGATTGCGGCTGCCGGGTCGACGTTCTTGGGACATACTTCGGTGCACTCACCTACAAAAGTGCAGCCCCACATTCCCTCGTGCTCGTTCAGGACGGCCATCCGCTCCGCGGCCCCCTGATCACGCGAATCCAGATTGTAACGCTGCGCAAGCGCGATGGCGGCCGGCCCGGTGAACTCGGGCTCGAGCCCCACGACTGGGCATGCCGAGTAGCACAGCATGCAGTTGATGCACATGCTGAACTGCTTGTAGACGTCGAGCTCGGCCGGTGTCTGCAGGTATTCGCCCTCGGTCGGCGGTGTCTCGTCGTCCCGGATGATCCACGGCTTGACACTGGACAGCTTTCCCAGAAATCCGTTCATGTCGACCACGAGGTCGCGGACGACCGGAAAGAACTGCAGCGGCTCGATCCGAATCGGTCCCGACGACACATAGTCGGAGAGCGGAATGGCGCACGTGAGCTTCGGCGTGCCGTTGACCATCATCCCGCAGCTGCCACACACACCCATTCGGCACGACCAGCGGAAGGTCAACGACCCGTCGAGCTGATCCTTGACGTAGTTCAGCGCGTCCAGGATCACCCAGTCCTCGTCGTACGGCACGTCGTAGCTTTGAAAGGTCGGTTCCGACTCCTGCTCCGGCCGGTACCGCGAAACGGTCAGCGTGATGGTTTCCGCCATGTCACTATCTTCCGTATACCCGGTCTCCAGGTGGCCACTTCGTGATGGTCACCGGTAAGTACTCGATGCGTGCCGAGCCATCCGTCGTGCGGTGCACCAGGGTATGGGCTAGAAACCGCTCGTCATCCCGGTCAGGATAGTCCGTCCGCTGATGCGCCCCACGTGATTCGGTTCGCTGCGCCGCAGACCGGAGGATCACCTCGGCCAGATCGAGCATGTAGCCGAGCTCGAGGGCCGAGACCAGCTCCGTGTTGAAGGTCCGGCTCCGGTCGTCCAGCTTTAGATGTCGGGCGCGCTGACGCAAGCGGCCCATCGTCTCCACCGCGGCGTCAAGGGTGGTCCCGGTGCGGTAGATTCCCGCACCCTCCTCCATGGTCGTTTGCATCTCGGCCCGCAAAGCGGCGATCCGTTCCGTCCCGTGGGTCGAGGTGAGAAAGTCGTCGTGCAGCCGTCGCTGCTCGTCTCGAACCTGCGCTTCCACGGATGGGTCGACCAGGCCAGACTGTTCTGCGAACTCGGCCGCCGCCCGCCCGGCCCTGGCGCCAAAGACAAGGCATTCGGTCAGCGAGTTCGACCCAAGACGATTGGCGCCGTTCAAGTTCACACAGGCCACCTCGCCCGCCGCATACAGTCCGGCGAGCGGCGTCGCGCCGTTGATGTCGGTGTGAACGCCACCCATCATGTAGTGGACGACCGGTCGGACTGGGATCAGTTCGTGGACGGGGTCGAGGTTGGCGTACTTCAGACACAACTCGCGCACGAAGGGGAGTTTTTTGTCGATGACCTTCTCATCGATCTGGCGGATATCCAGATTGACATAGTGGCCGTACGGACCTTCCAGCGTGCGACCTTTCCCCTGTTCCTTGATGAACGCTTGCGACAACCGGTCCCGGGGACCGAGCTCCATCGACCGCAGTACCGGTGTGGGCTCCGGTGTGCCGAGATCGTAGTCCTGGAGATACCGGTAGCCGTCCTTGTTGACCAGCCACCCGCCTTCTGCCCGTGCGGCCTCGGTGATCAGGATCCCGGTCGCGGGCAGTCCCGTCGGGTGGTACTGGACGAACTCCATGTCCTTGAGCGGCGCGCCTGCCCGATACGCCAGCGCCATCCCGTCGCCGTTCTTGATGTTCGCGTTGGTTGTAAACGGGAAGATCTTGCCGCAGCCACCAGTGCACAGGATCACGGCCTTCGCCGTGATGCTATGGATCTGTCCGGTGGCCAGCTCGATGGCCACGACGCCCAGACAGCGCCCGTCATTGACCAGTAGCCTGGTGACGAACCACTCGTCGAATCGTTTGACCGCGTCGTACTTTAGCGACGTCTGGAACAGCGCGTGGAGCATGTGGAAACCGGTCTTGTCCGCGGCGAACCACGTCCGCTGCGCCTTCATCCCGCCGAACGGGCGGACAGCGACTGTGCCATCCGGTTCTCGGCTCCAGGGACAACCCCAGTGTTCCAGCTGTACCATTTCACGTGGCGCTTCCTCGACAAACACCTCGACTGCATCCTGATCGCACAGCCAATCTGCCCCGGATACGGTGTCGTAGGCATGGGCCTCGGTGCTGTCTCCAGGCTTGATGACAGCCGCGGCGCCGCCTTCGGCCGCAACCGTATGGCTCCGCATCGGATACACCTTGGACACGACAGCGATGTTCAAATCCGGCTTCGCTTCCGCTGCAGCGATACCTGCGCGCAGACCGGCCCCGCCGCCACCAACGATGAGCACGTCACACGAGTGTCCACTCATTACTGTGTCTTGGAAGCCTTACGCGCGGGTTCAAGCGGGTTCAATAGGTTCGACAGGATAATCGAGGCCGTCGCTTTACATCAAGGGGAAACTAGCCTAAACCCACAGATTCCAGACTGTATCGCTTCGCGATTCCGGGTCGAACCGCCGCAGCGGCAGTCGCCCGGCGCCGGTGTCGGTGAGTCCTGGGGGAATCGATATCACCGGCATCGGGATCGTCCCGCTCACGGAACGCGTCGTCGACAGAATGTACGACCCGCTAGCCAGGATGCCCAGGATGTTCAAGTCGTAGCGGCTCTTCGGCCTCGCCGGCCTGGCTCTCGGACCTTCCCCGCTCCCTGAGGCTGCCACTCGCTGTGTGGCAAGACCCGGACCACGCCACCGACCCGCCACGAAGGGCTCGGGTCCGAAATGCAGCGCCCGGTTTCCAGGATCAGTCTAGGTTGTGTATCTGTTGCTCTCCCTGAACTCTCGGCCCCGTGGTATTTCCTGGCAAAGCCGTCGACCCAAGAGGGCTCCCTTGAAATTGTGGATGACGCCTGGTACATAGAATCTCGATAGCATGGGGCCGTTGTCCGCTTTTAGCGGGGGCTTCGGCTGGCCCACCCTTGTCGCCTGCTGGAGATGGGTAGCTCCCGCGTGGCGCGGCTGTAAGAGAAGCCGCTAGCGAATCGAGACTGACGCCGTTTGAGTGGTTCGGGCGGATCTTCGCTAGTGTGCCTCGTACGAGCTGCCCGAGGCGCCGGGGTCGCCGTCGAGCAGACGCTCGCGTAGGATCCGTTCCGCCTCGGCCTGCTCCTCCTCCGCCCAGAGACGCCGTTGCCTGGCGCGTCGTAGGCTGTGCGCCCTGATTGCGTAGAGTGCGAACAGCGTAATGGCCATCCACAGAAACGTCGGTCCGGTCAGGAACGGGATCCATCTACCCCACAGCCGCTGGCGGCTCCAGAACCGGTTGATCGCCGCCGGGAGCGGCTCGCCGGTCGCCATCTCGAATGCCTCGTCGAACGGGCGGCCGCGCCCGATCAGCGACAGCACGCGCCCGGCGCTGGCTTCACCGTGTGTCCGCAGCAGGTCCCGGGTCAGCGCGCTGGCAACCGCATAGGCTCGCTGATTGGCCGCGCGTCCCTCGCCGAAGAGCCGCTCGAGCTCGGGAAGCGAGGTCCCGCCGTGTCTGATGAGGGTCCACGCCAGCCGTGAACGGTCTCCGAGTCCAGCCGGGCGTTCGGCCGCCAGCGCAAGCCCTTCGTTGAACCATCGCGGTACTGGCTGCCCGCGTGCGGCCCGTGCAAACAGGACGTGAGCCACTTCATGATGCAGCAGCGTCTCGAGGGAGTCGGAGGGATACGACCGGGCGCGGTCGGGAAACAAGACGACGAGGTTCCGCCTGGCGTCGGCGAACCCGGAGATCCACGGCGGCGTGCGGCGGGCTAGGCCGGAGCCCTCGGCGATGAGCAGGACGTCGATCGGCGGACCGGCGTGGGTCAGACCGGCGAGGGTCATCGCGGTCGTGAGGCGGCTGACGGGGAACCGGTCGACCCTTTCCGCCAGTGCTTCGAGCGAAGCTGGAGCGTCTATGCGCAGCACGGGCAGAACCGTTTGGCCGCCGGCAGGTGCGTACGCGCCGGCGAGCGCCACCACGGTCGTCAGTACCGTCCGCTGCGTGCGGATGGCTCGCATGTTCCGGCGCCTTCCGGCGGTCACACCACGAGCGCCGGCACCTCCATCTTGCCCCGCAGTCAGACGTCCGACCGCGAAAGGGCTTCGGCGTCGCCAGCTACCCCAGACCTCCTGCATTGGGACCTTCGAGTGTCGACAGACGGGCAATGGTGGCGCCGAGGTGTGACTCGGGCGCATCCCAGAACTCGAGGACGAGCGGATGCCGCTCCAGTACGGTGTGGACCGTGCGGCGTTGCACGCCCATGCCGCGGCCGTGAATGAGACGGACCTCCGGCAGCCCATGCGTATGGGCCTCCCTCACGTACTCCTCCACAACGGAAGCCACGTCCCGAGGCGCGAACGTGTGCAGATCCAGTATCCCATCATTGAGCACCCTTCGAGCCATCGGCGACTCCACGGATGACGGCGTCGGCGAATCGCGGCCGGTCAGGCACGTTCAGATGCCTGACGTCCGACTTCTGTCTGCTTCGAATAGTCGGGTGCCTCGTAGCTCGCGGTGACCGTCGTCGTGATGCCTCCACGAACGGAGAAGTCTCCGACGATCACCATGCGACGAGGCGCGCAGACCGCAACAAGGTCATCCAGGATCTGGTTGGTCACCTGTTCGTAGAAAATGCCCCGGTCCCGGAAGCCGATGAGATAGTACTTCAGCGCCCTCAGCTCGATACAGCGCGCGTCCGGCACGTAGGTGATCCGGATTTCGCCGAAATCGGGAAGACCGGTTTTCGGACACAATGACGTGAATTCAGGGCATCGGATCGCGATCTCGTAGTTCCGGGATGTCTCAGGGTTTGGAAACGTCTCGATCACCCGTGGCGCCATTCGGGGATTCTATACCGGTGGCACGCCCAGGCCGACGTGTCTGGCGAGCGTGGGTCGCTCATCCGGTGATTGACACCAGAAAACTTCGCACGCTAGCATACAGCGTCTTTACAGGAAGACGGTCCGGGGCCGCCACTCGCGCGCGTGGGGGTCATGAACGTGTCCAGCAGCGCGCCTAAGTAAGGGGGTTACCGATGGCCGATGCCCGAAGGATGGGCAAGTCTGACCTGTTTGCGCACTTCAGTGAGAAGCTCGGGATCAAGCGGGCGGAGGCGCGCGATTTCCTCGACGCGCTCCAGCAGTTGTCCGAGGCCGAGCTGAAGCGGGCAGGTGAGTTCGTGTTGCCTGGAATGGTCAAGCTGGTGGTGCAGAACCGCCAAGCGAGAATGGGTCGCAATCCTGCGACGGGTGCCCAAATTCATATTCCGGCCAAGACAGTCGTCAAGGCTCGTATCGCCAAGCAGCTTAAGGACGCCGTTCTACCGCAGTAGCCGGTGTTAGCGGCCGAGCCGATCGGCGATCGTGTCGAGCGTGGCCGCCTCCGGGGTGCGCGCCAGTATCCCGAAGCGCGCGCGCGGATCCTCCTCGCGCGTCAGGGTCCAGTCGATGCCAGCGGACAAGGTTGCCAGGAATGACTCCAGGGCGGGGCGGAACGCCGTCAGCGTCTCGGTCCGATTCGGGGCCAGCAGCCGATCGTTGGCGATGCACTCGATCTCGCTTCCACCGAACCGCACGGGACCAGGCAGCGACGTGTCGGTCTCGAGGAGGCGTCCGGCGTGCAGCAGCGTCCGGCCCAGTGCGGCGAGCCGGTCCGTCAGGGGACCCTCGAGCGGCTGTCTACGGGCGTATTGCAGCCCGAGCCGTCCCCCGGTCCGATCCAGGACGTAGTGTCCCTCGTGGGCCACCAGCAGGACAGCCGGTCCGGTTGGCATGTGGGAATAGTCCGCGACGTCGATGAGGAGTCCATCCACGGCCTGCGTCTGGATCCACCGGTGAAACACCGGAACGACATCATGGGACGCGATTTCCGACGCGTCCTCGAGAAAGATCTTTAGCGCGATCCGTTGCAGGTCCGCGACGTTGGGCGTCCCGGCGGGAGCACTGACGGTCATAACTATGGAGTCGAGGTGACCGCCGTCGCGCCACCGGCCGGCGGGAGTGCCGGTTGACCGGCCAGCCGCGCCTGACAGGCATGCGTGGCTTCCAGAAATAGCTGGGCCTCTTCGATCAGCCGACGGGCGGCGTCCCGGTCGACCGGCGTCTCGGCCCTGGCGTGACGCCGGAAAAGATACTGCGCGAACTTACCGCCCGCATACCTATCGAAGAAGATCCCGGTGTCGAAGAAGCGTGTTCGGAACTCGGCGACGATCCGGTCCTGGTCGTCCGGAATGTCGATGAATTCGGTCTTGATCAGCCCCTTGGCCGCCTGCAGCATCGCGCCGTAAGCCATGGCGTCTGCCCGCGCGAAGTCACCCTCCTCGAGCTGGAGCTGTGCTTCGAAGACCTGGCTCTCAGCGCCCGCGAGGTCGAACTCGGTCAGGGAGACGACCTCCCCGGCACATTCACCGACTCCCATGTCGCCGATACCGAACTCGCGTGGGTCGCCCCAGTCACTGTAGTAATCGGGGTTCATCCCGTGGGACGGTACCACCATCAGGTGCTCGAACATCTCACGCAGCGCCCGCTTGCCGACACGCGTCGTGAAGTCGTAGAAGGTCTCCGCTCCATCCCGATCCCGCACGAAGCGGTCCGTGATGCGGCGGACCACCTCCGGGATGTTCTTGGCCGGCACCGCGCCGATCGCCAGTCCGTAGGCGCCGCCGTTGTCGTCCCATTTGCCGCCGAGCACGACCTGAAAGTGTGGCACAACATGACCGCCAACGTGACGGCTGACCCCGTAGAACCCGAGGTCGCAGATGTGGTGCTGGCCGCACGAGTTGAAGCAGCCGCTGATCTTGATCCGTAGCTGTCGAACTGCCGCGTCTAGCGTCTCCATCTCCTCGCCGAGCCGGTGCTCGAGTTCGGCCGCGAGCCCTCGCGACGAGGCGATACCCAGCTTGCAGGTGTCGGTGCCGGGGCAGGCTGTGATGTCTGCGATCGAGCCCGCGCCAGGTCGCGCCAGCCCGATCGTCTCGAGCTCCCGATGCAGCGCCGGCAAATCCGACTCCCGCACCCAACGTAGCACGAGGTTCTGCTCGACCGTGGTCCGAACCATGTCGCCGACGAATCGCCGCGCCACGTCAGCCAGAGTCCGGAGCTGCCAGCCGCTCAGATCGCCCAGCGGCAAACTCACCGTCGCGACCGCGTAGCCGGGTTGACGCTGGCGATACACGTTGGTGCCCACCCAGGCCTTGAAGGCCGGCGAACTCGACTCATTGTTGAGCGGACGCCCGATCTTGAGCGGTTGCTCGCCGCCAGCGGGCAGGCTGCCAAGATAGGCGGTCCAGCGCTCGTCGTGCGTCAGCGCGGTCCGTTCTTCGCGCACCAGCCGGCGGAACTCGTCGATGCCCAGCTGTGCGACCAGGAACTTGATGCGGGCGCGGGCTCGATTGCGCTTCTCGCCCATTCGCGCGAAGACTCGGGCGATCGCCTGGAGAGTCGGCAGGATTTCGTCTTCGGTCATGAACGGCTCGAACAGCCGGGCCTGGTGGGGCACGGCCCCGAGCCCGCCTCCGACGTGCACTTCGAAGCCGCGCTGTGTCACGCCATTCACGTCGCGGGTCACGGCGATGGCGCCAAAGTCATGCATGGTGACGAGCCCGCAGGCGTGCTGCCGGCAGCCCGAAAACGCCACCTTGAACTTGCGGCCGAAATCCTGCGCATCGGGGTGGCCCAGCAGGAAGCGCATGGACGCTGCGGCGTACGGTGTGACGTCGAAGGTCTCGTCGCGACAGACCCCCGCCAGCGGGCAGGCGGTGACGTTGCGCACGGTGTTGCCGCAGGCCTCACGGGTCGTGATACCGACGGCGGCGAGTCGCCGCATTAACGACGGCGTGTCGTCGATGTGGACGTAGTGCAACTGGACGTCCTGACGGGTGGTGATGTGGCAGACGCCATCGCTGTATTCCTCGCACAGGTCGGCGAGAGTGTCCATCTGGTCCGTCGTGAGCCCACCGAACGGGATCTTGATCCGCTGCATCCCCGGAGCGTCCCAGACGGTGTCGGGGCCTTTGGTCCGCCCGTTCGAGGGGAACGACAGCATCTTGACGCCGGTGCCGTCGTTCCGCTGGCCGTTGTCGTAACGCTGGCCATAGGCGCCGCGCCGCAGACGCGTCTCGGCGAACACCTTGTCGTCGATCTTGCCCTGATGCTTCAAGGCGATCTGGTTTTCGTAGGTGTTGATCTCCCACGCCAGATCCGCCGGTACGCGGTCACCCAGTGCATCCTTCCAGGTCATGGTCAGCCCTTCTCTCCGGCCGCGGCCGTCCACGCACCGTCCCGCTGCGTAGCGAGCACCGCGTGCAGCTCGACGACCGCCCCGATGACAATCGTGCCCGGCTCGTCGGGATCGGTGGCGTCCGGCGCCACCCCGAGATCCTTCAGGGTACCGACCCACGTGCGCGCGCGTGGTGTAGCAGCGGCGAACACGACGGCGGCGGCCGTCTCGGCCGGCCAGCCCCGCTCGAGCAGACAGTCGGCGATCGCGGCGCGGCGCGCCAGCCCCATCAGCACGACTACTGTGAGGGCGCCGGGGGCAAGCGAGCCCAGGACCGGCCGGAAGCTCGACTCGTTGTGCCCCGAGACGACGACGAACCCGGAGGCCAGACCCCGGTGGGTGACGGGAATCCCGGCCAGCGCCGGCGCGGCGACTGCCGACGTCACACCGTGCACGACCTCGAACGGGACACCGGCGGCCCGGAGCGCCACCGCTTCTTCGCCACCGCGGCCGAGTACATACGGGTCACCACACTTCAGTCGGACCACCTGGCGTCCCCGGCGCGCGGCCCGGATCACGACGCGGGTGATCGTCTCCTGGCGCACCGACTTGCGGCCGGCGCGTTTGCCGACGCTGAACCGTTGCGCTCGCTCGGCGAGGGCGACCACCCCGGGGGCGACCAGTGCGTCGTAGAGAACCAGGTCGGCCAACCGCAGGCGATCGACTGCCTGCATGGTCAGGAGGGCCGGGTCTCCGGGTCCGGCACCGACGAGCGAGACGAATCCCCGTGTCATTACGTATGAACAGCCGATCCTATATGAACAGCCAATCCTACCGATCTTTGTAGAGACCGGCCAGGGCGCGCAAGAGCAGCGGGCGCCGCTGGTCCATCGGTACGCCGTTGGCCGCCCACTCGGCACGCTGGTCGCGGGCGGCCGACATCCACCGCGCCACCTCGTCCTCGGGCAGCAGCGCCTCAAGCGCCTGACGAATCAGCCCGGCGAGCGCCGGCGCCCGGCCGTCGGTCGAGATCGCCACCGTCACGCCGCCGCGCCGCACCACGCTACCGAGATAGATACTGGCATTCGGCGGGTCGTCCACGGCGTTGACGAAAAGACGCCGGGCCTCGGCCGCCGCGGCCACCTGGCGGTTGACCTCGGGCGGCGCGGCGGCCACGACCAGCCACGCGTCGTCGAGGTCGGATGCCTCGAACGGGCGGCACCATACCGTCACTCCGCGCCCGGCGATCTCCGGGGTCACCTTAGGTGCTACGACGGTCACCCGCGCGCCGGCATCGAGCAGGGCGTCCAGCTTGGAAGCCGCGACCGGTCCACCGCCGACGAGGACGACTGGGCGCCCGGTCAGTTTGAGAAACACCGGTAACAACGGCACCGCCACGCTCATAGACGACTCCCACTGCTGCGACCAGCGTGCCGGCGCGGCATGTGGGACCAGAGTGTTCTAGGAGCCTGAACCGGCGTCATCAGTCCCGGGTGCCGCGACCATTGGGATGTGAAGACCACACTCCGTCTTGGCACCGCCCCGCCAGCGGCCGGCGCGCTCGTCCTCGCCAGCGGCCACGCTACTTGTACAAGGATGACACCCGATGCTCGGATAGCCGCGATCGTGCAACGGGTTGTAGGGCACGTCGTTTCGCAGGAGATATAACCAGACGTCTTTCCGGGTCCATCGGACGAGCGGGTTCACTTTGCCAAGACCGAACTTCGCGTCCCACTCGACGGCGAGCGCGTCCGCGCGGCTAGCCGTCTGGTCCCGCCGGATGGCTGTGATCCACGCGTCGAACCGAGCGAGCTCCGCCACGAGCGGGCTGACTTTGCGCATCTCGCAGCACCGATCCGGTGCTCGCGCCCAGAGCTCGGGGCCGTGCGCCGATGCCTGTTCGTCGACGGTCTGCGCCGGGAGCACACCACGGATCGTGAGCCCGTATCGTGCCTCGAGCCGCCGCCAGAGGTCGTAGGTCTCAGAAAACAGGAGCCCCGTATCGAGCGTGAAGATGTCGATCGGGAGCCTATGCCGCCCGATCAGATCGATCAACGCGCACCCCTCGGCGCCAAATCCGGTCGCGAAGGTCAGCCGAGTTCCGAACCGGTCGACGGCCCATTGCAGGATCTCGACCGGCGTCGCCGTTTCGAGTGCGCTGCCAGATTTAGCCAGCTGTACCGAGTCGGCACGAGTCCTGGTCTCGGTCATTCGGGATCCTGGTTCGACGACGCCAGTGCCGGTGCGCTCGTGCCGTCCGCGGAGCGAAAGATCGGCCGGCGGCCGACGTTGAGTCGATTCCAGATCCGCTCGTGAAGGTAGTACAACCCCATCTTCGTGATGCCCTCGAGTATCCCGATCGTCACCGCGAGGTCGGTCCGGCCCGTGAAGGCGTAGACCAGCAGCGCCGTGGTCACGGTGGCGAGGATTCGCCACGAGAACGCCTTGATCACCGAGCGCATCGCAGATTCTTCAAACATCGTATCCTCGAGTACCACGGCGCCGACCGCGCGCAAAAAAAACCCGGGAGCTTGTGGCTTCCGGGCTTCTGGTTCCTCGCGTTGGCTCTTGCTAGCCGGGTTGTAGTGCTTCAGCGCGACGCGACCGTCAGCTCGGGGACCCAGTGGGTCTCCGGACAACAGCAGCAAGTGGCTCGGGCACGGCTGAACACAACCCCAAGGTTGTACCCCGCCGAGGCCGATTTCGTCAAGCGCCTTCACCCGTTCCAGCTAGTAGTAGCCCCCCGGGTTGTCATCGTCCGGCTCGCGTATGCCGTCGACCACGGTGTCGAGCCCGCCGGCCGCAATTATGCCCATGAGCATCGAGGTGCCGGAATGGGGCAGCCCCGAGACGACGGCCACCGGTTACTCGACAGTCGGTGTTCCGCGACCCAAGATACGGCGCAGCATTCCCTCCACGGCAGCCATTTGAATCGATGGACCGGTGAGCGTCAAGACATGCGGGCTGTCTAAGGTTTGCGGTTCGCCAGGAATAGCCATTACACTGCGCCTCGCGATGGTGCCGATCGAGGCCGTTAATGAGGTGGCACTGCACGCTGGCGAGGTGGTGCTCCGCCACTACCGCGCCCGGGACACCTGGGTGACGGCGAAGCCGGACGGTTCGCCGTTGACCAGTGCTGACCTGGCGGCGGAGGAGATAATCCGACAGGGACTCCTCAGACTGGACGACGCGATCCCGTACATGTCCGAGGAACACGAGCTGCCGGCGTACGATATGCGGCGCCACTGGCCGCGCTACTGGCTCGTCGACCCACTCGACGGGACCAAGGAGTTCCTCAAGCGGACCGGCGAGTTCACCGTAAACATCGCCTTAATCGAAGCTGGCGAGCCCGTGCTCGGCGTGGTAGTCGCACCGGCGTCCGGATTGCTGTACTACGCGCGGAACGGGGAAGGCGCTTGGAAGAGAGAGGGTGACGGCGCGCCGCAGCGGCTCCGCTCGAACCTGTCCGACCCGTCCGGGCCGATCCGGATCGTGGAGAGCCGGTCGCACCCGAGCCCGGCCCTCGAAGCGTTTCTCGCGCCATTCACGATCACCGAACGGGTCAAGAGCGGCAGCTCACTGAAATTCTGTCTGGTGGCCGACGGTCGTGCCGACATCTATGCGCGGTTGAGCCCGACGATGGAGTGGGATGTGGCCGCCGGCGACTGCGTCTATCGCAACTCAGGCCATCCCGAGCCCCACCCGGGCACGCTGCGCTACAACAAGCCGTCCTTGAAGAACGGGAGCTTCGTTGTCGGGCTCGAGCCCGGTACGTATCGGCTGCCTGAGTGACGCGAGGAAACGGGGTCAGGAGACAGAAAGAAGCCGGGGCGGCGTCGTGAGCCTAGCGCCGGCTGGCCTCGATGCGCCGATCCAGTCGCCCGTCTCACCCGAGGTGGCAAACCTGTCCGTCTCGGCGAAAGTGAGAAATCGTGATAGATTATCGTGCTTGGCAGCATGCTCGGGTATGCTCGTCGTCCGGGTCCCAGTCTCACCGGTTCGCTTGTCCCTACACTCGTAACTGCCGACCGGGACCGTCTGCTTCGGTCTGCCAGGAGTCATCACGTTGTCAGACTATCTCATCGCCCCACACGGCGGGACACTCGTCGACCTGATCGCCGGCGCGGCCCGTGCCGCTGAGCTTAAGGAGGCCTCGCGCGACTGGCCGTCGCATGACGTCACCGAGCGTCAACTGTGCGACCTCGAGCTGCTACTCAACGGGGGCTTCTCGCCTCTCACCGGATACATGACGTCGAAGGACCATGTGTCCGTGTGCGCCGATTTGCGCTTGGCGGGCGGCACTCTGTGGCCGATTCCGATCACCCTAGACGTTCCCGAGGCGACGGCGGAGAAACTGTCGACCGGATCACACCTGGCGCTGCGTGATGACGAAGGCGTCATGCTGGCGGTACTGCATGTCGAGGACGTCTGGCGCCCTGACCGCGAGGCGGAGGCGCAGGCGGTGTTCGGCACCACGCATCCCGAGCACCCGGGTGTTGCGCATCTGCTCGACCGCTCCCAGCCGGTCTACGTCGGCGGGCGGCTCGAGGGGCTGCAGCCGGTCTCGCACTACGACTACAAGGGATTGCGGCACACGCCGGCCGAGCTGCGGGAATCGTTCGCCAAGCTCGGTTGGACCACGGTGGTCGCGTTCCAGACCCGCAACCCGATGCACCGGGCGCACCAGGAGCTGACGCTCCGCGCCGCCAAGGAGGTCGAGGCGAGTCTGCTGATTCACCCGGTCGTCGGCATGACCAAGCCGGGCGACGTGGACCACTACACCCGGGTCCGCTGTTACCAGGCGTTGGTGCCGCGATATCCACGGAACACCGCGATGCTGTCGCTGCTGCCGCTGGCGATGCGTATGGGCGGTCCCCGCGAGGCGGTATGGCACGCGATCATCCGGAAGAACCATGGTTGCACCCATCTGATCGTGGGTCGAGACCACGCAGGTCCGGGCAGCGACTCAAGCGGGAAGGCATTCTATGGTCCCTACGACGCCCAGGAACTGTTGAGCCAGCACGAGGCGGAGCTTGGGGTCGCGATGGTGCCGTTCAAGCTGATGGTGTTCGTTGAGGACACCGATTCGTACGCGCCGATCGACGAGGTGCCGAAGGGAAAGCGGACGTTGAGCCTGTCGGGCACCGAGCTGCGCGACCGGCTGGCCAAGGGGAAGGACATCCCGTCGTGGTTCACGTTCCCGACTGTTGCGGAGGAGCTGAAGCGCAGCCATCCGCCCAGGCACCAGCAGGGGTTCACGCTGCTGTTCACCGGGCTGTCCGGGTCTGGCAAGTCGACGATCGCAAACGTGCTGCTGGTCAAGTTGCTCGAAATGGGCGGCCGCGCCGTGACGTTGCTCGACGGGGACCTGGTGCGTAAGAACCTGTCGTCAGAGCTTGGATTTTCGCGCGAGCACCGCGATATCAACATCCGGCGAATCGGGTACGTTGCCTCCGAGATCACCAAGAACGGTGGGATCGCCATCTGCGCGCCCATCGCGCCGTATGACAGCGTTCGCAAGCAGGTGCGCGCCATGGTCCGGCCGCTCGGCGGGTTCATGATCGTGCATGTAGCCACGCCGCTCGAGGTGTGCGAGCAGCGGGACCGTAAAGGGCTCTACGCCAAGGCGCGCGCCGGGATCATCAAGGAGTTCACCGGTATCTCGGATCCGTATGAGGCGCCCGAAGACGCGGAGATCGCCATCGACACGACGCGTCTGACCGCGGAAGAGGCCGCGCAGCAGATCGTCCTGCACCTCGAGAAGGAAGGCTACGTCGCCGGACGGGTCTAGGAGCCCCTCGTGAAGACCCCACGACGCCGCATCCTGGCTGGACGACGCTACGCCTCGGTCGCACATGCCATTGGCGTCCTCGCCGCGGCGGCGCTGGCCGTACGCGGCATTGCCACGCCGTGGTCTTGGTGCAACGTGGGGTTTCACCACGGGTGGCACCTAAGGGGTTGGCTGCCCCTGACCGGGAGAACGGCGTCCAGGGTCTAGGGTTAGCCCGCGTCAAGACCACTGAGCACAGAGGTGTTCACGGTGCGGCCATCCGACCGATTCGACTTGGCGATCGAGCGTTTCGACGCGGCGAACGCCGAGGACCCGAACAGCGAGATCGTAGACGGCGTGGAGCAGCCGAAGGCGTTGTGCTACGCCCGTCGGATGACCGCCTGTCTCGACCGCTTCCATCCCAACGCTCCGGAGCCGGTACGGCTGGCGGCCCGGTGCCAGCACATCCGCCGCTGGATGATTCCCCGCACGGATTATCCCGATGGTCGCGATGGCTACCGCCGCTGGCGTACCGACCTGGCGGGTTTCCACGCGTTGACAGCCGGCGCGATCCTGCGAGAGGTCGGCTACGACGACAACGCCGTGGCGAGGGTCGGGTCGCTGCTCCGGAAGGAGCGGCTGAAAGCAGACCCCGACGTGCAGCTGCTCGAGGATGTCGTCTGTCTGGTGTTCCTGCGACACTACCTGGCCGATTTCGCCACGAAGCACGACGAGGCGAAGTTGCTCGACGTGCTTCGCAAAACCTGGCGCAAGATGTCCGACGCTGGGCGGCACGTCGCGCTCGCACTCGACCTGCCGCCCAGCCTGTGCGCGCTGGTCGCGCGAGCCGTCGCTCCCCGGTAGCCAGGTTTTTGATTGTCCCGAGACGGCGGCGGGCAGGTGGAACATCGGTCATTCGGGCGCCGACCGGCGCCACCAGGCCGCCACGAGGCTCCCGATTAAAGAGTGGAACACGCTGGAGATGGCGCTCGGTATGGCGACGAGCGGGCTCGCGAAATTCTGCCGCGCCAGCACCACGCCGAGCCCCGAGTTCTGCATCCCCACCTCGATTGCCACCGTCCGCGCCGCGATCTCACGGCCCAGCAGGCCCTTGCCGGCCGCGTAGCCGACCAGGAACCCGAAGAAGTGCAGGCTGAACACGGCAAGCACCAGCCGTGGGCCGGCGCCGAGAATATCGTTCCGTCCCGCACCGATGATCGAGGCGACGATTAGGGTGATGGCGATGACCGCAACGAGCGGCGCGACCGGCAAGACCACCTCGATTGCGCGTGGGAACCGCCATTTGAGCAGGGCGCCGCCGACCACCGGAAGAATCACCACCTGAACCGTACTCAGCAGCAGGCCGCCGGCCGGCACGTCGATCCGGCTTCCCGCGAGTAACTCGGTCAACGCAGGGGTCATCAGCGCCGCCAGGAGCGTGGACAGCGCGGTCATCGTGACCGACAGTGCGACGTCGGCCTTGGCCAGGTAGGATATGACGTTCGAGGCGGTGCCACCGGGGCAACAGGAGACGAGCACAAGCCCGACGGCGAACGGGGTGGGAAGGTCGAAGAGGTACCCTAGACTCCAGCCGAACGCCGGCATCACTGTGTACTGGATCAGCACGCCGGGCAGCACCCGGTTTCGCTCGCGCCCGATCCGGCGGAAGTCCTCGAAGCCGAGCGTCATACCCATACTGAGCATGATGACGCCGAGCCCGATCGTGATCAGCGGTCCGCTAAACCAGGTGAACAGGGCCGGTCGGATGAGCGCGAGGATGCTGGCGACCAGCACCCACAGCGGAAACGCCGATGTCAGAACGGAAAGAATGCGCAAGACCGGCAGCATTGTATAGCGGCGACCCGGGAAGGGAGGGGCGTTCATGTCTTTTCAACCAGACCTGCTGGTTGGCCGCAACGCGTTGATCACGGGCGGCGGCATCGGCATCTGCAGAGGGATCGCGCTGGCGCTGGCGGCGCACGGATGCGACGTGGCGATCATGAGCCGCTTGGCGGAGCATCTCGAAACGACCGCCGGCGAAATCCGGGCGCGCGGCCGCCGCTCATCGACGTTCCGAGAAACGTGAAACGACCCTGACCGCGAGTCGCTCGATCCCATGCCCTGAGTCCGGCGCTGGAAGGACGGTGCGTAACCCTGAACCGAAGCGAGCTGTTCGCCACGATCTCGGAACTTCTGCCGGCTGAGCCGCCAGAGGCGGCGACGATCTCCGTCAGCGGCCTGGTCCGCGATTGGCTGGATCGTGGGCCGGCGGTGTTCACAGGCGATGAACGTCGAACGCTCGACGCCTTGTGTCGGCAGATCGACGTCCGGAAGACCGTCTCAACCTCCTACCGCCTCGACTGGAGCAGCCTCGATACCGAGCGACCGGTCGAGCCGAGCGTCTTGAGCGGACTGGTCGCGGTGTTGCTGGCTAATGCCGCGCGTGTCGGCGACGCGCGCGTCGACGCCATCAACGACGGATGGGGACTCAAGTGCGCGAACTCGGCTCTGAAGGCGCTCGACCTGCGAGAACGCCTCCCCCGCGAGCCCGAGCTTCGTGCCTGGGGCATCGAGACCCTCGACCGGCTCCGGACGCCTCGACCTGGTGACGCGTGAGCGCAACAATTCCGGTCACGGTCCTTGCCTGGGAGGGCCCCCAGGCTCGCGCGTACCTCGTGCGTATGAGCCGCGCTGGCCTCCGCCCGCAACGAATCGTCCTGATAGTGCGCGACCCCTGGGCAGAGCGGCGGCGTCGCCCTCCGACTCGGAGCACCTGGCGCGTTCATTGGTTGGCACGCATGCAGGATCGGTCCCACAACTTCCATCCACGGACCATCCGCAAATAGCATCCAGATCTGGTCCAGTCGATCAGCCTGGCCATGGGCGCGTTCGTCGACGACCCGGTGGCCATCTACGCCGAGATTTACGACCGGTTCTCGTACGACGCGTACGCCGACGACGTCGATCGCGTTGTGGCGAACTCGCTCAAGGACGCGACTCTGCGTGAAGCGCTTCGTCGACTCGTGCCCGCAACGGTCGTCTATACCGGTGGGGGAATCGTGCCACGGTCGGTGCTCGGGCTCGATCGCCTTCGCATGATCCATGTGCACTCCGGTCTACTTCCCGACGTACGCGGTGCGGACGTGCTGCTCTGGTCGATCATGACCAACGGTCGACCCGGCGCCTCAGCCTTCTGGATGGCGCCGGGCCTCGATGCGGGCGACGTGCTCGCAGCACGGGAGCTCGATGCACTCCGCATACCGGTCCCGTCGGCTGAAGCAATCGACGACCAGACCCTGTACCGCGCCGTGTACTCGTTCATCGACCCGTTGCTGCGTGCAGAGTTCCTCGTGAACGAAGTCCTCGCGCGGGATGACCCGCTCGACCTTCCCACGTCACCACAAAACCTGCAGGTGGGCCTCACCTATCACTTTATGCATCCGTTGCTTCGGTCGCGAGCCCTCAGGATGCTCTTCGCGATCGAACGCCGACCTCCAGCGGCGACAGTGCCAGAGCGCAGCGCTGCCGATCGGCAGCGCAGGTACTTCCGGTACTACGAGAGGGTGCGGCCGCTGGCGCCGCTCCGGTTCACGCTCGACGCACTCAGAACTCCCTCTCGCCTACGCAAGGTGAGCCTCCAGAACCGGCAGAAGGACTACCGGGATCTTCAAGATCATCCAGAGAGGCTCGCCCTGCACCGCGACATGCACCGAGCACTCGCCCTGCAAGCGGTGGAATGGGACAGTTACGACTACGGCGAGGGCTACTTCTACCAGTCGTCGGAGCAACTCGGCGTCACCGGCTTACGCGACACGACCGGACGCGTCGAAGCCTTTCGACTGCGGAACCTAGTTCGAGGCCGAAAGGTGCTCGAGATCGGGTGCAATGCGGGCTTTCTCACGCTCGCGCTGGCGCCCGAAACCGACCGGATCGTCGCGTTCGAGCTGAACCCATACCTGGTACGAATCGCCAGGCGCGGAGCGCAGTTCTTGAAGGCCGACAACGTCGAGTTCTCTGCCGTCGCGTTCGAGGACCTCGAGATCGACGAGGCGTTCGACGACGTCATCTCCTTCGCCAATCACCACACCGTCGATGGCAACACGCAACAGTCGCTCGTCGACTATTTTCGCCGGTGTCACGAGCTGACCGCTCCAGGGGGAAGACTGCTCTTCGAGTCACATCCACCTGAACTGGAGGGTGACGACTTCGGGAAGACCGTCGCCATCATCGAGCAGTTCTTCGCCGTCGAACGCAGCGAGATTCACGACTACGGAACCTTTCTCGACAGGAACCGCAGGTTCATCGTGGCCACCCGGCGGTAACGAATGTCCCGGCAGCGCCGAGCCGGGCCTTCAGAACATGAACCGAGAGCGGCGTGGAGCGTCGCCAACGCGGGCCGACGGACTGCGGCGACCGATCCGCGGGCTTTGGAATTCATGGCGCGCATCCTCAAGCGACACGGCAGCCTCATCACCAGTGGTTCACTTCACTGGACTTTCTGGGCGCCGGCTGATGTTGTTGGTAGCGGTACGGGGAATCGAACCCCGGTCCCGTGGCTGAGAACCACGTATCCTAACCCCTAGACGATACCGCCACAGAGGCCGCGGCGAGCGCCGTAACCCTGAACCGCCGCATCGAGCCACCGGATCTTACCAACGAGCGCCGAGAGGGGTCAAACGCGCGCTCCTGTACAATACGATCATGATTCGCCTGGTCGTCGCACTTCTGCTGGTCGTGGCACTCGCCCTCGGCGCCGGTGTCTACGTGGCCGCGGGCCGCGCCCCCGGACCGGTGATCGAGATTCACCAGCCCGACCGTCTAATCGGTCGCAGCGCCCGGTTCGAGGCCTCGATCGACGCGACCGACGGTGTGCTGACCGCCGTGACGGCCGTGATCGAGCAGGGCGGCACCACACTGCCGTTGTTTTCGCTGTCCGACCCGGATGACGCCACGATCACGCAGGAATCCGAAACGCGTGTTCGGGTCTCACAGAACCTGACGCGCGAGACCCACCCGGAGCTCGTTCAGGGGTCGGCCACGATCGTCGTGCACGCCACCCGGTCGATCCTGTTCGGATTGCGGCAACGGGAGTCATCGACCCGCCTCGACGTCGAGGCACGGTTCGACCCGCCGAGGCTGGAGGTTCTGTCCTCGTTGCACTACGTCAACCACGGCGGCGCCGAACTGATCGCATACCGCGTCGTGCCTCCGGACTCGGTGTCGGGGGTGCGTGTCGGAGACCGGGTGTTCCCCGGCTACCCTGCGTCTGCCGCCGGTGTCCAGAATGCCGACGACTCGATGCGGGTCGCGCTGTTCGGGCTCCTCTACGACCAGGAGCTCGACACGCCGATGCGGCTGTTCGCCCGGGACGAGGCCGGCAACGAGGCAGAGATCGAGTTTGACCATCGCATTTTTCCCCGACGCTTCCGACGGTCGCGCATTGCGATCAGCGATCCGTTTCTCGAACGTGTGGTGCCAGACATCGTTGATCGCAGCGAGGAGTTCCGCACGCTGCCGCTGCCGCCAGACGCCGGTGTGCTGGAGCAGTATCTGGCGGTCAACGGCGGGCTTCGCCGCCTCAACGACGAACGGATCAAGGCACTGGCAGTGGACACGTCGGCCGAGCGACTGTGGACCGGGCCGTTTCGGCAGCTGGGCAACTCGCAGGTCGAGTCCGGCTTCGCAGACCACCGTACCTACATCTACGACGGGCGTGAAGTCGACCAGCAAGTCCATCTGGGGTTCGACTTGGCGGTCACCGCCAATGTGCCGATCCTCGCCTCCAACACCGGACGGGTTGTCTGGGCCAACTACCTCGGTATCTACGGCAACTGCGTGATCGTCGATCATGGGCTGGGGCTGCAGTCCCTCTACGCGCATCTTTCCTCTATCAGCGTGCGCGCCGGCGACGTCGTGGCGATCGACGACGAGCTGGGACTCAGCGGGATGACCGGGCTCGCCGGCGGCGATCATCTACACTTCGCCATCCTGCTGCACGGCTGGTCGATCTCGCCAGTCGAGTGGTGGGACCCGCACTGGATCGAGGACCGGATCACGCGCAAGCTGAGTCAGGCGCCCTGACGGACACCAGGCGCACCGACCACCCTCGGTTTACACGCCCATGACCGTGTGATAATTAATAGGGTCGGATTCGTCGAATTGCCGTCGTTCTTCCGTTCTTCGCGTGTTGCCCGGGTCGGGCGGATGATCAGCGCGGCTCGCTCAATCCACAAACGAATCGGATGGTGTGCCTAGGAGAATATCAATGCAGCGAAATGTGTGGATAGTCCTTTCCGTGCTTGTGATGGTGGCGGCGGTCGCCTGCGGCGGCGGTGGTGAAGCCGAAGGTGAGGCGCCGGCGGCGGCAGCAGCCCCGGCGTTCGACCCGGCCAGCGCGGGCAACGTCTCCGGGATGGTGATGCTCGACGGCGAGATGCCCGCGCCCGAGGAGCTGATGATGAACTCGGACCCGGTGTGCGCGATGGACGCGACCAACACGATGTCGGAGTCCTTCGTCGGCGGGAACGGCCACCTGGGGAACGTCTTCGTGTACGTGCAGGCCGGGCTCGAGGGGCAGAGCTTTCCCGCCGCCTCCGGCACGGTGACACTGAACCAGCAGGGTTGCCGCTACACCCCGCACGTGTTCGGCATCCGCGTGGGTCAGACCCTCGAGATCGTCAATAGCGACCCGACGCTCCACAATATCCACGCGACCCCGGCAGTGAACGCTGAGTTTAATATGGGACAGCCGATCCAGAACATGCGGTTCGAGCGGACGTTCGACAGCGCCGAGGTCATGGTGCCCTTCCGGTGCGACGTGCACGGCTGGATGAACGCCTACGCCGGCGTGCTCGATCACCCCTACTTCGCGGTGACCGGGGAAGACGGCTTGTTCGACATCAGTACGCTGCCGCCGGGCGACTACGTCCTCGAAGCCTGGCACGAGCAACTGGGTACCCAGACCCAGAACGTTACCGTGGCGACGGGGCAGACCGCCGAGGTCTCGTTCACGTTCACCGCGCCATAGGGCGGCCGGTACGATCGTCGGCCGGGGAAAGCCGGACGCCGCATGTGCGGTGTCCGGTCTTCGCGGCCCGTGTTGGTAGCTTCGTGTCGACCAGTGATGCGCCGACCGGCCAGCCGCCTCTTGCCCGAATGTCCGATGAACCGGTTGCATCGCTACGCCCAGTTTCTCTGCGCGGCCACGCTGCTGCTGATCACCGCGGGTGGTATGGTCACTAGCACCGGCTCCGGCCTGGCCGTGCCGGACTGGCCGAGTACCTACGGCTACTTCATGTTCGCCTTCCCCCTGTCCGGGATGGTGGGGGGCATCTTCTACGAACACGGACATCGGATGATCGCATCGATCGTCGGGCTGCTGACGATCGGACTGACGGTCTGGGTCTGGCGGGTTGAGCCGCGGCGCTGGATGCGGTGGCTCGGGGTGGCCGCGTTGGCCACCGTCATCCTGCAAGGGCTACTGGGCGGCATCACGGTGCTCTATCTCCTGCCCACGCCGATTTCGGTCTCGCACGCCGGACTGGCGCAGATCTTCTTCTGCCTGACCGTGTCTCTCGCTTTGTGCACGTCCACCGGGTGGCATCGTGACGGCACCCGCGACACGCACGCGCCGGTCGTAGGTGACACGATGCTACTGGCGCTGGCGACCGGGCTCCCGCTGCTGGTCTATGTGCAGATCATCATCGGCGCCACGATGCGGCACATCGGCGCCGGTCTGGCCATTCCTGACTTTCCCCTGGCCTTCGGTCGCGTGGTGCCACCCGAGTGGAGCGTTGCGATTGCGGTGCACTTCCTGCATCGGGCCGGCGCGCTGGTGACGGCGCTCGTGACCCTGGCTACCCTTGGGCATCTGCTGGCGCACCACCCGGCGCGGCGCGGCCTGATCGGGCCAGCCTGGTTACTCGTCGTGCTGGTACTGACGCAGATCGGGCTCGGTGGCTGGACGGTACTGAGCGGGCGGTCCCCGGGCGTCAATACGGCGCATGTTGCCACCGGTGCCCTGGTGCTTGGCACGGCGCTGGTGCTGGGGTTGCGGGTCAACCGGCATCGTTTTCTGGATGCGCGGCGAGTCCAACCGCCACCGCGCCGTCCAGCCGGTATCGCTGCGGCACCGGCGGTCCGTGGAGCGGGGGCTTGAAGACGGGCACGGTAGCCCTCCCGGCGCCGCGCAGCCGTCTGGCCGATTTCGTCGCGCTCACCAAGCCACGCCTGAACTCGCTGGTGGTCGTGACAACGGGGGTCGGGTATCTCGGCGGGTCGGGTGCGGAGTTCGACCTCGTCGTGTTCGTGAACACGACAGTCGGCGCGGCGCTCGTGGCAGGCAGCGCGGCCGCGCTCAACCAGATCGCCGAGCGTGATCTCGATGAGCGTATGCGCCGGACTCGCGACCGGCCGATCCCGGCGGGGCGGCTGCAGCCCGCGGACGCGGCGTGGGCCGCCGTCCTGCTGGCCGTCGTGGGGTTGGCCCAACTGTCGCTCGGTGCCAGTCTGGCGGCGGCCGTCGTGGCGCTCGCCACCCTGGTGAGCTACGTCGGCGTCTACACGCCGCTGAAGCGACGCACCCACTGGGCCCTCCTGGTTGGGGCGGTCCCGGGTGGCCTGCCGGTGGTTATCGGCTGGGCTGCCGCAGGTCCACTCTCGGCCGGTGCGTGGTCGCTGTTCGCGATCGTCTTCGTCTGGCAGCTTCCGCACTTTCTGGCATTGACTTGGTTGTATCGTGACGATTTCGCGAACGCGCGCCTGCCGCTGCTGTCGGTGAACGACCCGAGCGGCCTTCGCACCGCGCGGCATCTGGTCGCCTACACGGTGCTGCTGGTGCCGGTCAGCTTGATGCCGACGTGGATCGGTCTGACAGGTCCAGCCTACGCCACTGGCGCGGCGATGCTCGGGACCGTGCTGCTCGTGCTCGGCATGCGGTTCGCCGCCAGCCGGTCGATCAACCGGGCACGGGCGTTCTTCAGAGCGACCCTGCTGTATCTGCCGTTAATTTGGGGGTTGCTCCTGGTGGACGCCGTTGGATAAGCCGCACCCAGACTGGGTCGAGGCTCCCGGCTTGGGAATCACGGTGGAGTTCTAGCGATGCTCGAAGTCACGATGCTCCCGGCGGTCAACGCCATACTGAACAGTATCGCCGCCGCGCTGCTGGTGAGCGGATACCTGCTGATCCGGCGCGGGCAGGTCGAACAGCATCGCTTGTGCATGCTGGCGGCGTTCGCCACCTCGACGCTGTTCCTCGTGTCGTACCTCGTCTATCACGCGCAGGTCGGATCCCGACCCTACACAGGCCAGGGTCCGATCCGCACTGTCTACTTCGCCGTGCTCATCTCGCACGTCACCTTGGCGGTGACCATTCTGCCGCTGGCGTTGGTAACGCTCCGGCGTGGTCTGCAACGGAATGACGCGCGGCATGTCGCCATCGCGAGGTGGACGCTACCGATCTGGCTCTATGTTTCGATAACCGGTGTGATCGTGTACTGGATGCTGTATCAGATGTAAGCGCCACGGCGGCCGCGAGCCTGGCGACGGCGCGACTCACTTCCCAACTCACTCGTAGAGGAGATACGGGACGGTCAACCGCCGCCATGCCGTTTCGTCCTCTGCCCACCCCGCGGCGATCTCCCAGGTCGGGTCGCCGGCGCGGATTCTCTCCAGCGTGTCACGCGACCCGAACAGTCTCACCGTCGCATCGAGCTGAAACCTGTCGCCGTACAGGCGATGCAGGGCGGCGGCCACCTCGAGGCCGACCCGCACGGGTCGCAGGGTTTCGCGATCGGTGATGACGAAGAACACCCCTTCACACGGCTCGCCGGCGAACCGGCTCGAGTCGGGGCTGAAGCGCAATGGGTAGACGCGCACACCGGGCAGCCGCCGCGAGTTGAGCTCCAGAGCCAGTTCCTGGCCGTCGATCCACGGCGCCCCGATCTGCTCGAACGGCGTATCTGTGCCGCGCCCCATCGACACGTTGGCGCCCTCGATGGCGCCGAGGCCGGGATAGAGCAGCGCCTGATGCAGGTTGCGCATGTTCGGCGACGGGTTCACCCATGCCAGACCGGTCTGGTCGAACCAGGTCGCGCGGCGCCAGCCCCGCATCGCGACGACCTCCAGCCGCGCGCCGATCCCGCGCTCGGCGTTGAACAGCCTGGCCAGCTCCCCGAGCGTGAGACCGTGACGCACCGGCGCCGGAAAATACCCGGTGAACCCGATCGATGATTCGTCAAGGATCGGACCTTCCACATCGACACCGCCGATCGGGTTCGGCCGGTCCAGCACGACCACCCTCGCGCCACGCGATGCCGCAGCTTCGAGCACATACGCCATCGTCGTCGCGTAGGTGTAGAACCGCGCCCCGACATCCTGCAGATCGACCACCAGCGTGTCGATCCCCCGCAACATCTCGGCTGTCGGCCGGCGGGTCTCACCGTAGAGCGAATGGATCGGAAGCCCGGTGCGTGCGTCCAGCGTCGAAGAAACCGGGCCGTCCATCGCGCCCCGGATACCGTGCTCCGGGCTAAACAGCGCGACCAGTTCGACACCGGGCGCGGCCTGCAGCAGATCGATCGTGGTGGCACCGTCGTGCGCCTGCCCGGTCTGGTTCGTGACCAGCCCCACATGCGCGCCGGCCAGCCGCTCGAATCCCTCCTCCCGGATCACGTCGAGGCCGGTTTGCACCGGAGTGTCGACCGCAGCCGCGGCATCGCCAGCCGGGACGTTCGACAATGCCGAGGCGACCACGGTCGCGACGCGGCCCCGCAGCGCGGTGACGTCGCCCCCGCCGGACGGGTGCAGTCGGTTCGACAGAAAGACGACAAAAGTGTCCGACCCAGGGTCGAGCCAGAGCGAGGTTCCGGTGAAGCCGGTGTGCCCGTACGACCCTACTGGAAAAAGGTCGCCGCGGGCCGAGGAGAACCGCGAGTCGACATCCCACCCGAGGCCGCGCCGATCGGCCAGATGCGGCGGCGTCGAAACCCGTGTCATTCGGGCGACGGAGAGCGGCGCGAGGACCCGTACGCCATCGAGCACCCCACCGCCCAGCAGCATCCGACAAAACCGGGCCAGGTCGCCGGCCGTGCTGAACAGCCCCGCATGACCGGCGACCCCGCCCATCCGCCGCGCCGTCGGATCGTGCACGCGACCACGAAGCATCGCCGCTCCGTCGCCGCCGCAGGGCCACGCCAGCGGTGCGCACGGTTCGGTCGGCGCGATCCGCGGCGCCAGCGACGCGGGTGGATTGAACCCGGTGTCGGTCATCCCGATCCGCTGGAAGACCCGGTCGTGCGCGAAGCGGTCGAGGGTCTGCCCCGTCACACGGCGGACGATCTCCGCCAGCACGAAGAAGTTGATGTCGCTGTAAATGAAGCGTTCGCCTGGACCCGCCTCCGGCACTTCGTCGGCGGCGCGGGCGATCGCCGTGTCGGCACCCTCGAAGACCTCCGCCAAGGGCAGATCCGGACGCAGCCCGGACACATGGGTCAGCAGCTGTTCGATTGTGATCCGGTCCTTGCCGTGGCTCGCGAACTCGGGCAGGTGGGTCACGACGCGATCGCCAAGCCGGAGACGCCCCTCCTCGACGAGAATCATGACGGCGGTCGTTGTCGCCACGACCTTGGTCAACGACGCCAGATCGAAAATCGTGTCGAGCGTCATCGGTTCAGTGGTCCCACTCGCCACACGTGCCCCGAATGCCCGCTCATACACCGTCTCGCCGGCATGCCCGACGAGGACCACCGCGCCCGGCAGCTGGCCGTCCCGCATCGCGTCCTCGACGAGAGTCCCGATGCGAGCCAGTCTGACGCGGTCGATCTCGGCAAAGGCGGATGCCACCTCCACAACCAGCCACACACAGGCCAGAACGCACGCCAGCGCCCAGGCGCGCCTGATCAGTCGACGTTTATGATCTTGCGTTGGCACCGATTGGATTATACTTTCTGACGATTTCTGATGATGTTAGCTGCGTTTACACCGTCCTATGCTCGTGTCTCGAGTCGGACGTTCGTTGTCACAACCCCGGACGGGAGCCTGCGATGATTCTAACCATCCGACCGCTCGCCTGTCGTCTCGTCCTGGCCGCCGGTCTGGTTACCTGCGTGGCGGTACCGGCCGCCGCGCAAGGACAGCTCCGCGGCATCGTCAGGAACCGCGATGGCGGCGGGATCGCCGGCGCTACGGTGAGGATGGAGAGTGGCTACTGGAACAGGGGCTTCGACGAAACGACGGACCGCTCGGGCCGCTTTTCCGTCATCGGTCTAAATCGGGGCGAGTGGTTGGTCGTCATCCGGGCCGAAGGCTTCGAACCGGTCCAGGGATTCGTAGACGTCCGGGGCGGGGGCGTGACCACGGCGCGGTTCAGGCTGGAACGGGACATGCTCAACCCGCCGGCGCCGGAATTCGGCGTCCTCGCCGGGCTGAAGGCACAGGACGTCGTCGCGAGCCTGGAAGAGGCGGAGAGTCTCTTCGCCGGCGGCGAATACGACGCTGCCATCGACGCCTATCGGTCGATCCTGGAACGGGTGCCCGCGCTGAGCAGCCTCTATCTGCAGATCGGCCACGCCTTCGGGGAGAAACAGGAGCCGGATCAGGCGCTCGCCGCCTATCGGGCGGCGCTCGATGCCGATCCGTTGAACGCGGAAGCACGGGCGACGGTCGATGTCGCCAGCCAGACTGCCCGCTAGTGGCCGCAGGGAGCGAGTCGGTCTCGCCAGGCAGGCAGGTGCTCATCGGCGCCCCGTGCGGTTCACCACTGCGGTGCGGATGGCTTATTGGCGCGCATGGTTTATACTAGGTGGGTGCGGTGTGCGCTGCCATGTCGCGTCGCCGGCGTGGCTGACGGTGGTGTGATTCTAGATATCTGCGATACGTAGGAGCCTGACATGCGCAAGCATTTCTTGTCTTTCTTGGTCATCATGTTGGCCGCGGGCGTGCTCGCCCCGACCGTGCTGGCGCAGGGTGCTATATTCCAAGGCGTCGTCGTGGACGAGGATGGTAACCCCCTCCCCGGCGCGACGGTGGTCGCCGAAATGGCTGACGCGAACCCGCCGAGATTCGAGCAACAGACGGACGACAATGGCCGGTGGTCCATGATCGGGCTGGCAAGCGGTGAATGGATGGTCACGGTGGAGGCCGAGGGTTTTCATCCCAGTCCCGGGCCGATCCAGCTCCGCTTTGGAGTCAACCCGCCGTCGACGATCGATCTGGCCCGCATCCGGCACCCACTGGTGGTGGCGCTTGGTGACGAGGCATTCGAGGGGCTCGACCCGAATTTGATCGAGCAAAATCTCGAGGCCGCCGATGCCGCTTACAACGACGAGCAGTGGCAGGCAGCGATCGACGGCTACTCTGAGATCCTGGAACAGTTGCCGATCATGAACGACCTGCACATGCAGATCGGGATCGCCCACCGCCAGTTGCAGAACTACGACGAGGCGCTTGGGTTGTTCGAGCAAGCCCGGGAGGGCGACGCTTTATTGGAGTCTGAGGTCGAGGCCGAGATCGCCAGGACCCGCATGGCGATGGGTGATTTCGATGCGGTCGGCGACGCGCTGGCAGGCGCGAACTCGTCCCGCGAGGACCTCTATAACCTCGGCGAGCTGGAGTTCGCCAAGGGTGATGTCGATGCGGCTGCTGGCTGGTATGAAAAGGCGGCGGCGGCCGACCCGAACTGGGCGAAGCCGCTGTTCAAGCTGGCGCTGGTCGCGCTGAACAAGGGTGACACCGAGACCGCCAAGACGTTTTTTGCACAGGTCGTCGATAAGGAACCGGACTCCGAGGAAGCCGTGCAGGCGCAGGCCGTGCTGAGCCAGCTGCCCTAGGAGCCTAGAAGCCTGGCGGCGCCGGGGCAGCGGCACACGGGCGCTGGCGCAGCAGGATCCGGGAATGAATGAATGTTCATTCATTCCCGCCGAGGCAGATACCCGTCACCTCCGCGGTCCATCGCGCGCCACGGTCACAACACCTAGGTGACAAGCGCGAGCTCATCCTCAAAGCCGCCACGAAGCTGTTTGCTCGCCGCGGCTTCTTCAATGCGCAGGTCGCCGACGTGGTGCGAGAGGCGGGCATCGCCGCCGGCACCGTTTAGCTGTATTTCGAGAGCAAGGACGACCTGCTGATCTCGATCTTCGAGCGCACGATGCACGAAGGGATCGAGGCCGGCCGCCACGCACTGGCCGGGATCAACGACCCGGTCGATCGTCTCCGACGGCTGGCCAGGCTGCACCTGGAACGTTTGGGACAGGACCGCGACCTGGCGGTGGTATTTCAGGTCGAGCTGCGACAATCCACCAAGTTCATGGAGCGCTTTTCCTCCACCCTGCTCCGGAGCTACCTGCACGCCATTCGCGACGCGATCGCCGACGCCCAGACCGCCCGGCTCTTTCGCCACGACATCAGCCCGACATTCGCCGCCAAGATGCTGTACGGCGCCCTGGGCGAAATGGCCACCAACTGGGTTCTCAGCCGGTGGCACTATGCCCTACCGGTCCAGGCGGACGAGGTCGTTGACCTCTTCGTCAACGGAATGACGACATGACGGTCGTCTCACACGAGTCGACGGTCCGGCGCATCCGCTCTGTGGCGGTGCTCGGGGCCGGCACTATGGGAGCCCAGATCGCGGCGCACATCGCGAACGCTGGCGTGCCCGTGATGCTGCTCGATCTCGACGCCAGCACCGCGGCGTCAGGGCTAAAGCGCGCCGCGGCGCTGAAGCCGGACCCGTTCTACACGTGCGCCGCGCAGGCCGGCATCCGTCTCGGCGGGTTCGACCGTGACCTGCCGGCGATTGCGGGCTGTGACTGGGTCATCGAAGCGATCATCGAGCGGCTCGACGCCAAGCAGGCGCTACTCGCGCGGGTGGAGACCGAGCGCCGACCTGATGCCATCGTGAGCTCGAACACGTCCGGCATCCCGATCGGTATGATTGCCGAGGGCCGTAGCGGGACGTTTCGCCGGCACTGGCTTGGCAGCCACTTCTTCAATCCGCCCCGCTACCTCCGGCTGGTCGAGATCATTCCCACCGGCGACACCGACCCGGCCGTGGTGGCCGTGTTGTCGGCGTTCGTCGACCGCCAGCTCGGGAAGGGGGTCGTCGTCGCGAAGGACACTCCCAACTTCATTGCGAACCGAATCGGTCTCTACGGCGTGGCGCGCGTGTTGGAGCAGCTCGCGAGCGGACGCTACACGATCGAGGAGATCGACGCCCTGACCGGGCCGGTGGTCGGCCGGCCCAAGAGCGCGACCTTTCGCACGATGGACATCGCGGGAATTGACATCCTGGCGCAGGTGGCAACCAACCTGTCCGCGCGCCTCGACACCGAGGACGAACACCGGGCGTTCGAGTTGCCACCCCTCGTCGGCCAGCTCGTGGAACGTGGCTGGATCGGCGACAAGGCGGGTCAGGGCTTCTACAAGAAAGAACGTGGCCCGGAGGGCAGCACGATCCTCACGCTGGACCCGGCGACTATGGACTACCGGCCTTGGCAGTCTGGCCAGATCGGGACCCTCGATGCGGCGCAGACGATCGACGACCCCGTGGAGCGGATACGCCACCTGTTTCTGGCGCGCGACAGGGTCGGCGAGTTCATGCGCGCGACGCTGGGCCGCACGCTGATCTATTCCGCGGAAGTGGCCGCCGCGATCGCCCACACGGCCGACGACGTCGACCGGGCGATGCGCTGGGGCTTCGGCTGGAACGAGGGTCCGTTCGAGCTCTGGGACGCCATCGGGGTCGATGCGGTGCTCGAGGGCTGTGGCCGCGACGATCTGCCCGCCGCGGCACTCGAGTGGGCCCGACTCCCGCCTGGGTCCGACGGGTCGGAGGACTGTCCGCGGCGCTTTCGGACCGCACCGCTGCCCCCGGCCGCTCCAGACCTGCAGATCCTCGGCGCCGCGAAGCAGCGGGGCCAGGTCGTCGCGCGGAACGCCGGCGCCAGTCTCGTGGACCTCGACGACGGTGTGCTGGCGGTCGAGTTTCATTCGAAGCTGAACACCATCGGCGGCGACACCGTCCAGATGCTGATCGGCGGTGTGACGCAGGCGTCGGAGCGGTTCGACGGGCTGGTCGTCGGCAACGACGCGGCGAATTTCTGTGCCGGCGCCAACCTGATGATGGTGCTGCTCGAGGCACAGGAGGACAACTGGGCCGAGATCGATTTAATGGTGCGCGGCTTTCAGAAGGCGATCATCGGACTGCGCTACTCGCCAGTGCCGGTCGTGGTGGCGCCTGCCGGCCTTGCGCTCGGTGGTGGGTGCGAGATGGTGCTCCACGCCGACCGGGTTCAAGCGGCGGCCGAGACCTACCTGGGTCAGGTGGAGGTGGGTGTTGGACTGATCCCGGCCGGGTGCGGCACCAAGGAGCTCACCCTCCGGGCAATCGACTCGACGGCCCCTGGCACCGACCCGCTCCGCGGGCTGCAACGCGCGTTCGAGACGATCGGGTTCGGTAAGGTGTCGACCAGTGCCGCGGATGCGAGGCGACTCGGGCTGCTCCGAGATGTCGACGGCATTACGATGAACCGGGAGCGGCTGATGACCGATGCCAAGGCCACGGTGCTCCACCGTGTGCGCGACGGGTACCAGGCACCCGCCCCCCGCGCCGCGATTCCGGTGGGCGGCGAGGACGCGCGGGCGGCGCTGGACCTGAGCATCCACCTGGCGTGGCGGGGTGGACGGATCAGCGACCACGACGCCCTGATCGCCAGAAAGATCACTCGGATCATGACCGGAGGCGATATCCCGCACGCGACGACGGTAACCGAGCGGTACCTGCTGGATCTGGAGCGGGAGGCGTTTCTGAGCCTGTGTGGTGAGCCACCTACTTTGGAGCGGATCCGCCACATGCTCAAGACCGGCAGACCACTCCGGAACTGATCTTTGTGGCACGGTCTCTATTCAGGCTCGCGGCCGAGATCTGGCGCGCGCTCGACGGCGTGGGCGACGGACTGGCCTTCGCGGTCCGGCACGCGGCGAGAGTGACGCGGTCGCCGTGCTCACCAGTGCGGATGACTGAGCGGGTACGGCTGATGTCGACGGTCGTCTTCGAGGCTGACTGCCGCCAGGTGGCGGCGGCGACGCGCGTCCTCACAGGCGAGCCGGGCCCCGACCGCGTGGTGCCCGTCGACGAGATCCGCTCATACGCCGAACGGATCCGGGGCGCCCGTCACGTGACCCTCGAACGCACGTGCCACGAGGGAACCGTCGTACCCGGTCGACGACGCAAAACGGTGGAGCACATCGGGCGGTTGTGACTGGGGAACAACGCCAGAAGGAGCAAGTATGACGGAAGCGGTCATCGTGTCGGCCGTTCGCACGGCGGTTGGCAAGGCACCCAAGGGTACGCTGCGAGCGACCAGACCTGACGAGATGGCGGCAACGGTCATCACCGAAGCGCTGTCGCGGGCGGGCGGCATCGAGCCGGCAGAAGTGGAGGACGTGATCCTCGGTTGCGCCATGCCGGAGGGGGAACAGGGGATGAACGTCGCGCGCATCGCGAGCCTGCGCGCCGGCGTGCCGGTTGAAGCGTCCGCCGTCACGATCAACCGGTTCTGCTCATCCGGGTTACAGGCGATCGCGTACGCCGCAGAGCGGATCAGGGTTGGCGAGGCCGACACGATCATCGCCGGCGGCACGGAGTCGATGAGCCTCATTCCGATGGGTGGTCACAAGATCGCGCCGAACCCCAGGCTCATGCGGGACTATCCGGACGCGTATCTATCGACCGGGCTCGTGGCCGAGAACCACGTGCGTGAGGCACAGGTGTCGCGCGCGGAGCAGGACGCCTTCGCCCTCCGCAGCCATCAGCGGGCGATCGCGGCGATCGCCGCCGGGCGCTTCAGGGACGAGATCGTGCCGCTCCAAGTGCAAGTTGTGGAACCGGCCAATGGCGACGACACTGCGCCGCTGGTACGCACAATCGAGTTCGCAACCGACGAGGGTCCACGCGGCGACACATCGCTGGAGGCACTGGCCGCGCTGCGACCGGCCTTCCGCGTTCGCGGGAGCGTCACGGCCGGCAACTCTTCCCAGACCAGCGATGGAGCCGCCGCCCTGGTCGTCACGTCGCGTGAGCGGGCCGAGCGCGCCGGGCTGAAGCCGTTGGCCCGCTTCGTGACCTACGCCACGGCTGGCGTGGAGCCGGAACGGTTCGGTATCGGACCGGTGGCGGCCATCCGCAAAGCACTGAAGCGCGCGGCGCTGGCGCTGGACGACCTCGACCTGGTCGAGCTCAACGAGGCGTTCGCGGCCCAGGTGCTGGCCTGTCTCCGAGAGCTGCCGATCGACCCGGACAAGCTGAATGTCAACGGCGGTGCGATCGCGCTCGGCCATCCGCTGGGCTGTACGGGTGCCAAGTTGACCACGTCGCTACTCTACGAGCTCGAACGGCGGCAGGGCCGCTACGGTCTGGTGACGATGTGCGTTGGCGGTGGCATGGGCGCCGCCGGGATCTTCGAACGACTGTCCTGAGGAAGACCGGTACGGGCCGGCTAGGCGTGTGACACGAAAGGCTTCCATGACAACAGCGTCGACGGCGACCGGCGTCACCGGCGGGACCTGGCTCCTCGAAGAGACCGAGCCCGGCTCGATCTTCACCACCGAGCGACTGAGCGACGAGCACCGGCTCATCGATCAGACTACCGAGGAGTTCGTCACCAAGGAGGTCGTGCCGAGCCACGACCTGCTCGAGACGAAGGACTGGGATCTGGCGCGCCAGTTGGTCCGTCGCGCCGGTGAGCTCGGCCTGATGGGCACCGACGTCCCGGAGGTCTACGGAGGCCTGGCACTCGACAAGGCCGCATCGGTCGTCGTAGGTAGCCGCGTCGGTCAGAGTGGATCGTTCGGATCGGCCTTCGGAGCGCAGACCGGGCTTGCGATCCTGCCGCTACACTGTTTCGGCACCGCCACCCAGAAAGAGAAGTACCTGGGCAAGCTCGTGAGCGGCGAGTGGGTCGGGGCGTACTGTCTCAGCGAATCGGGGTCCGGATCGGACGCGCTCGGTGCCAAGACGCGTGCGACCCGGCAGGCGGATGGCAGCTTCGTACTGAACGGTGAGAAGATGTGGACCACCAACGGGGGGTTCGCCGATCTCTATATCGTCTTCGCTAAGGTGGACGGCGAGTTGTTCACCGCCTTTCTGGTCGAACGGAACGACCCAGGTGTGAGCGTCGGGGGTGAAGAGCACAAGATGGGCCTTCATGGCTCGTCCACCACCCCCGTGATTCTCCAGGACGTCCGGGTGCCAGCGGAGAACGTCCTCGGTGACGTCGGCAAAGGGCACAAGGTCGCGTTCAACACCCTGAACTACGGCCGCTTCAAGCTAGCGGTCGCGGCTAGCGGTGCCGCCGCCACTGCGATCGGCGAGGCGGCGCGATACGCCGCCGAGCGTCACCAGTTCGGCCGCCCGATTGCGAGCTTCGGTGCCATCAGACACAAGCTCGGCGAGATGGTGACCTGGGCGTACGCGGTCGAGGGCATGATTTACCGCACCGCCGGACTGCTGGATGCCACCCTCGCCAACCACGATCCGGCGGATGCGGGCCCGTTGCGGGACATTCTCGAAGAGTTGGCCGTAGAGTGCTCGATTCTCAAGGTGGCCGGCAGCGAGATGCTCCAGTACGTAGTGGACGAGGACGTCCAGATTCATGGTGGGAACGGTTACGTCAAGGACTACCCGGCCGAGCGCCGCTATCGCGACGCCCGTGTGAACCGGATTTTCGAGGGCACGAACGAGATCAACCGGCTCCTGATCCCAGGCACTCTGATCCGTCGCGCGCTCAAGGGCGGTCTCCCGCTGGTCGCCGCCGCGAAGGCGCTGCAGGACGAGATCATGAGCCCGCCGGCCCTGATCGAGCCGGCCGACGTGCCGCTGGCCGAGCAACTCCGGGCCGCAGCGGTTTTCAAGAAGGTGGCGGTGATGGTGCTCGGTCTGGCGATGCAGCGATACAGCGAGAAACTGAGCGAGGAGCAGGAGGTCCTCTCGTGGGCGGCGGACATCCTGATCGATACGTTCGCCGCGGAAAGCGCTGTCCTGCGCGCGATGCAGGCCACCTCGGAGGCCCCGAACACCGCCGGACTGCAATCCGACGCCGCCTGCATCTACGTGAGCGACGCCGCGATCCGGATCGAGAGCGCCGCCCGGTCTGCGCTCGCGGCGATGGCCGGGGGCGACACACTACGCCTGCACCTCGCCGCCTTGCGTCGGCTGCTGAAGGTCACGCCAGTCAACACCGTGATGATGCGCCGCCGACTCGCGGACGCGGTAGTCGACAGAGCAGGGTATATATTTAGATAACCGTCGTGATGGTGCGAGGCGCCAGAGGGTCCCCGGAACCACCGTCGCGACCCGGGTGAGAATGATGCGTATACGCGGATTGGCCTCTCTGTTCGTCGTGGTGCTTGCCGGTTGCAGCGCTCCGCCGCCCGATGAGTCCGGCTGGCTCGAGAGCCTGCTGCAGGATCGCCAGACAAAGGACGAGTACTTCCGCGAGGATCCGGACTCACCCATCCCGATCGAGCGTCGTGGCGCGCTGCTGCCACTGCGCTATTTCGAACCGGACCCCGCCTACCGTGTGCCGGCGGCGCTCGAGGTCTCGCCCGACCAGCCGGTCTACGACGTGCCGACCTCAACCGGCGTGATTAGACCGATGCAGCGCGTCGGTATCCTGAAGTTCGCCCTTAACGGCGAGCCGATGCAGCTCTCTGCCTTCGTGGAAGCGCCAGTGCGGTCAATCGACACGCTGTTCGTCCCGTACAAGGATGGGACGAACGATTCGGAAACCTACGCCGCTGGACGCTATCTGGACCTGCCCCGGACCGCCACCGGTCACTACGACCTCGACTTCAACCGGGGATATCACCCGTATTGCTATTACAACGAAGCGTACGAGTGCCCGTACCCCCCGGCTGAAAACCGGCTGGCGGTGACCATCCCGGCCGGTGAACGGCTGGCACCAGGCTTCACCGGCTTCGGCCCCGGTGTAGTGCCCCCACCCGACGGCGAGGCCTCCGTCGAGGCGACGCCGCGAACTCGGCCGTAAGCGCCCGTGCCACTGGCTGGGATCGTCTTCGATTTCGACGGCGTGCTCGCAGACAGCGAGCCACTGCACCTCCGGGCTTACCAGGACACGCTCACGCCACACGGCGTCGAGCTCTCCGCCGCCGACTACTACGACCGCTATCTGGGGTTCGACGACGTCGGGGTGTTCCGCGCGGTCGCTCGCGATCGGGCGTGGCCGTGCAGCCAGGAGGCACTGGATGAGTTGATCCTAGTCAAGGGCGAGCGATTCGAGGCGCTCGCCGGGCAGGGCGAGGCGCTATTTCCTGGGGCGGCCGACTGCATCCGCCGGACCGCGGCCGAGGTCCCGATCGCGATCGCGTCGGGTGGGCTCGGCCCCGAGATCGAGGCCATGCTGTCGGCTGCTGGCCTCCGCCACCACTTCACGGCGATCGTGGCATCTGGCGACACACCGCGCTCGAAACCGGACCCGGACCCGTATCTGCGGGCGGTCGAGCTGCTGAGACCATTCACGGGTCCGAAGGACGGTCGCTTCGTCGCCATCGAAGACTCGATGTGGGGCATCGAGTCGGCCGTGGCCGCCGGGCTCCGCTGTATCGGCGTTGCCCACACGTACCCCGCCGAACAACTCCGCACCGCGCACGCGGTCGTGTCGACGATCGCCGACGTGAGCCTCGACACGGCGCGGGCGCTGTGCCGCACCTCGTAAGCCGGTCCGCTCGACGGTGGCCAGGTTCTGTGCGATAACGTGAGACACATGCGTGGTGCCACCGGCGCGCTGTCGCCGGATCTTGTCCAGCAGTTCACACAGGCCGCCTCGAGCCCAGACCCGGGGCTGGCTGGGCCCGCGCTTCTCATCGCTCGTCTTGGCTATCCTCGGCTCGACCCCACGCCCTACCTGGCGCGCCTGGAGGAGATGGGGGGCGTCGTGGCCGAACGTCTGTCGGTGTCCGGCCCGTCGGCCACCAACCGTGACGCGATCGACACCCTTAACACGTATCTCTTCGAGGACCAGGGGTTCACAGGCAACGCCACGAACTACGACGACCCCAGGAACAGCTTCCTCAACCAGGTGCTCGAACGCCGCACTGGCATTCCGATCACGCTGGGGCTTGTCTACATCGAGGTGGCCCGCCGAGCGGGCGTCAGGCTCGACGGGGTCAACTTTCCGGGACACTTTCTGCTCCGGCTCCCGTTCGGGGACTCTCACGACAGCACGGTGTTGATTGACCCCTTTCACCGGGGGGCGGTGCTGTCGGAAACCGACTGTCGCGCCCTGCTGCGCCGGCACGCCGGCGACACGATTGCGTTCGCACCACGATTGCTCGAACCGGCGACCAAGCAGCAGGTCCTTAGACGGATTCTCGTGAACCTGAAGCGGATCTATATCCACATGCGGTCGTTTCCGCAGGGCCGTGCGATCACCGAGTTGTTGCTGGCTCTCAACCCGTTGGCCTTGAACGAGCTCCGCGACCGCGGCCTGCTCGCTTATCATCTCAACGACTTCACGGCGGCGCTCCGCGACCTGGAAACCTACCTGAAATTCGCGTCACGTGGGGACAATAGCGAGGCGAGACGGGAAGAGTGCACCGAGATCTGGGGACACATCAAGGCGCTGCGGCGGCGTGTGGCGAGCTTGAACTGACGGTGGACAGCTCGGCGAACGCCACCTTCATCGACCGACCTCGATACGCGAGCGGTAATTGCCATCGCTGCTTGGGTTGCGCTCGATCGCCACGAGCGTGCCGGCGGCGTAGAGCAGTCGGCGATCCGGCCGGCCGTCGACTGTCTCATCGAAGGCAGCCGACGAGTAGCGCCAAGACCAGCGCCGTCCTCGCGACACGGCCAGCCTTCTCGCTCCTGTCCGGCCGATGACGCTTCATCGACATCTTCACGCTCGTCCGCCAGACAGCTTGCCGATCTCCTCGTAGAGGTACGTCGACGCGATGACGCCGTTATGAAAATTGGCGAGGTCGAGTTTCTCGTTCGGTGCGTGGGCATTCTCGTCCGGCAGCCCGACACCGAACAGGACCGCGGGCAGCCCGAGCACCTCCTGAAACGTCGACACGACCGGGATTGACCCACCCTCCCGGTTGAACACCGGCGCTCGCCCGAAGCCCCGCTCGATCGCCCGACCCGCCGCCTGCACGAATGGGTTGTCGAACTCGGTCATCCAGGGCTTGCCCCCATGCAACTGCGTGATCTGCAACGTCACCGTCTTCGGTGTCACCCGCTTCATGTAGGCCTCGAACTGCCCGGCGATGGCGTTCGGGTCCTGGTCTGGCACCAGGCGCATGCTGACCTTCGCCATGGCTACCGCCGTAATCACGGTCTTCGCGCCGTCACCCGTGAACCCGGACAGCAGACCGTTGACCTCGAAGGTCGGGCGCGCCCACACCCGCTCGAGAGTCGTGTAGCCGCGCTCGCCGGACAGCTTCGGCGCGCCCAGGTCGTTCCGATACTGGCGCTCGTTGAACGGCAGCCGTGCGAATGCCTCCCGCTCCTCGTCGCGAAGCGGACGCACGTCGTCGTAAAAACCGGGGATCTTGACGCGACCGCCGCGGTCCTTCATCTGGCTCAGCACCTGGGCCAGCACAAGCCCGGGGTTGGCTACCGCGCCCCCGAATGAGCCCGAGTGCAGGTCGCTTGTCGTGCCGCGCAGGTCGATCTGGAAGTAGGCCAGCCCGCGCAACCCGTAGCAGATCGACGGCACACCGCGGTCGAACATCGGCGAGTCCGAGATCACCACCACGTCGGCCGCCAGCTCCGCCTGGTGAGCCCGGACGAATCCGTCGAGATGCGTGCTGCCGATCTCTTCCTCGCCCTCGAGAATCACCCTCATGTTGACCGGCAACCGTCCCATCTGCTTCAGGCAGGCCTCGACCGCCTTGAAGTGCATGAAGATCTGGCCCTTGTCGTCGACCGCGCCACGAGCGTAGAGCTCCCCTTCGCGGACTGTCGCCTCGAAGGGGGGCGACTCCCACTCGTCGAGCGGGTCGACCGGCTGCACGTCGTAGTGGCCATAAAATAGAATAATCGGGGCATCGGTGGCATGGAGCCAGTCCGCATACACCACCGGGTTGCCGGCTGTCTCGATGAGCCGCACGTGCTCGAGCCCGATGCGGCCCAACTCGTCGGCGGTCCACCGGGCGCACCGCCCGACGTCATCGGCATGCTCGGGCAACGCACTGACGCTGGGGATGGACAGATACGTGGTCAGCTCAGCGACATACCGGTCGCGGTTGGTGTGGATGAAGTCGATGACGGTGTCCATCGTGCTGTCTTCCTGTCGACCCGGGTTACTGCCGGCGGCGTCGTCGGGCGGCCGTGAGTGTCAGCGATGCTCCACGAGTGACGGGCAACCTTCCCCACGTGTGACGATGTCGCCCGTACAAGATGTCTAGCGTCGTCGCGGCGTCTCTATCGGCAGGTCCTCCCGATCTCCCCATTCCTTCCAGGATCCGATGTAGTTGCGTACACGTGGATAGCCGAGCAGCCGCAACGCCAGGTAGCTGTGCGCGGCACGGTAGCCGCCCTGACAGTAGCTGATCACTTCCTTGTTCGGCGTGATCCCGGCCCGGTCATACATCTGTCTCAGCTCGGCCGCCGCCTTGAACGCGCCGTCCTCGCCCAGGTTGCGCGTCCACTCGATGTGCACCGCGCCAGGTACGGCGCCGCCACGCCTGGCACGAAGCGTCGTGCCGTAGTATTCACCGTCGGTACGGGTATCGAGCACCGCGACGTCGGCCGCATCGAGGCGGTCCAGCAGGTCCGTCCAGGTCGCCAGCCGTTCGTCGGACCGGCCGACGGTCCAGCCGCTGGGTTGCGGTGACGCCGCGTCACGGTTCACCCGACGTCCCTCGCGCTCCCACGCCCCGAACCCGCCGTCGAGCTGCCTCACGTCGGTATGGCCGAAGTACTCGAGAAACCAGAAGGCGCGCGCCGCGCGGATTCCGGACTGCTCGTCGTATACCACGACGGTGCGTTCCGGGTCGACGCCCCGGGACGAGAGCAGGTGTGCGATCATCCAGAGAAACGCTGACAGCGGTGCCGGATCGGTGTCGATCAGACTGACGCCGAACAGGTCGAGATGCACGGCGCCCGGCAGATGTCCAGCCGCGAACGCCTCGGCGGGCCTGAGGTCGAGCAGCACTGGCGGCGTTCCGCCGGCGTCGAGCCGCTCGCTTAACCCAGCGGTCGTGATCAGCAGCTGTGGGTTCGTGTAGCCCTTCGGGTTGTCGATAGCTTCCTGCTCCGTCATCATTCTTGCGCACCTCTCTGACGAGACACTGACGGGTTGCGGTTTCGGAGATTCAGGACAGCCCGCTGAAAGCTCCTCGTTAGACACTCCGGCCCAAGACTGAGGCAGACGCTGCCGAGGGCCTCCGGCTACTCCTTTCTCACGCGCCCTGCCGTCTGGGACCGCTCACGTTAACAAGGCGTATCTGACCAGGAACAGCACCGCGAATAGATGCACGAGCCAGTGCGCCTCGCCGCCGCGTCCGGTGGCAAGCTTCAGCACCGCGTAGGCGAGAACCCGAAGGCGATACCGTCGGTGATGCTGACCGCGAGCGGCATCACCATCAGCGTCAAGAACGCCGGCAGCGCCTCGGTCGGGTCGTCCCAGTCGATCCGGCGCACCCCGCGCACCATCATCGTACCAACAAGAATCAGTGCCGGCGCGACCACCGGGTACAGGGTGATCCGACCCCCCGCGTCGTACCCACCTCCGATCATACTGACCAGTGGCGACAGAAACAGCGACAGCAGAAACAGCAGGGCGATGACGACCGCGGTGAGACCGGTTCGCCCACCGGCCGCCACACCGCTCGCGCTCTCGATGAAGGCGGTGACCGTGGAGGTGCCGAGACCGGCACCGACGACGGTGCCGACCGAGTCGAACAAGGCCAGAAAGAAGAATGCGAAGATCACGGCGACCATGTCGGGCCGCAAGGCGCCGAGGATATCGAACTGTCCTAGCGTCGGCAGGATCGAGGGGGGGCACCCCCGCCACTCCCTGAAACCGCACCAGACCGCCGAGCCAGGCGGCGAGCGTGGAGGCCAGGATGCCAAGCAGGATCGCCGCCCGGACCCCGCGTACCCAGAGCACCGCCATCACGACCAGTCCCAGCATCGCCACCCGGACCGGCGGCGCGCGCAGGTCGCCAAGCGTGACAAGGGTACCGGGTGATGCGCCGATGACACCGGCCCACTGCAGCCCGATCATTGCGATCAGTAGACCGATTCCAGTCGCGATCGCATGCTTCAGGGAGTGGGGGGTGGCGGTGCTCAACCGCTCCCGCAGACCGAACCCGGCCGTCGCGATGAACAGGAGCCCGGCCACGGCCACCCTGCCCAGCGCCACCTCCCACGGAACCTCCATCGCCACCACGACCGTGAAGGCGAAATAGAAGTTGTGCCCCATCGCCGGAGCGACTGCAATCGGATAGTTGGCGAACCCAGCCATCAGCAGCGTGGCGAACGCCGACGCGAGACAGGTAGCGACGAAGACGGCGCTGAAGTCGAGCCCAACCGCGCTCAGCACGGCCGGCTGGACGAAGAGGATATAGGCCAGTGCCAGAAACGTGGTCACACCGGCCAGTATCTTGGCACGCGGGGTTGTGCCGTGCTCGGCGAGGTGAAACCGACGTTCGAGAAAGCTAACCATCCAGCTTCCATTCCTCGTCGTCCAATCGGACGAGCCCCTCGTCCAGCAGCTTGACCAGATGCGCCACGACGTTCTCGTGCGCCAGTCGTTTAAGTCCGGTCTCCAGGCCCTCGTACACCCGATCGACGATCGCGTCCGGCCGCCGGTCACCGGCGCCCAGCGCGGCGACGATCTCGTCCTCCCGCCGCTGTCGATGATCCAGATAGCGGTCGAGCACCGCGGTCGGGTTTTCGATGGCCGCGCCATGCGCCGGCAGCATCCGCGCAGGCGCCAGGGCCAGCACGCGCCGCAGCGACGCGAGATACTGCGAGAGGCTGCCGCCGCGAGAAGCGGGAATTACGACGCTGCCGCCCAATACCACCAGATCCGCCGAAAAGAGCGTGCCGCTGGTCTCGTCGAGGAAACAGAGGTGGTCGGGCGCGTGGCCCGGCGTGTGGATGGCGCGCAGCTGACCGTCACCGGCGGCGATCAGGTCTCCGTCCGCGATCGGCAGACACTCGACAGCGTGGAGCCGGTCACGCTCAGGCCACGGCATCTTCCTGAAGGCGGTATCCGGCCAGCGCGCGGCGATGGCGTCGCAGCCGTCCGCATGGTCTGGATGCGCATGGGTGACCAGTACGTGGGCGAGGCGCACGGACGCGAGGGCACCCGCCAGCGTAGTCAGATGCGCGGCCTCGCCGGTCGCGGCGTCCAGTAACGTCGGCGTCAGGCCTGGAATCAGGTAAGTGTTGTTGCCGGCGCCGGTGTAGGAATTCGTGTTGCAGCCCGGAACGAGGATGATGTTCACAGGAGGGAGCTCAGCGCTGGCGGCTCGCGGCCCGTTGACGGAACGATGAAACCGACGACAATTATAAGCGTGCCCGATCCCGTGGTTGCCGCCGAGTCGTTCACGCCAGACGAGCGCAATGCTCTGACACCCTACTTCACGAACATCGACCAGCCGGTGTTCGCGCTGCGGAATCTTGCCGAGGTGGTCAAGGGCGCGCTGTTCGCCAGGTATTCCCGTTCGGCAAAGTCCCTGCGCCGGCTGTTTCTGGACGAGTTCCTGGACGACGTGCCGGACGGCGCGACGCCAGACGGCGTTGGCCTCGATCGCGCCGAGCGGCTGTACGAACGGGTGTTCGGCGCCTACGGCGACGATTCGGTGGCGCAGCTCGGCGGCGCGCACATCGCCTGCGAGGGGGTGTCGAACGTCCTGACCAAGATCCTCGAGCGCGGCCGGTTGATGGCGTATCTCGAACAGTCCACGCGTTATGTCCCGTACACGGATCGCCCCGGCGATCGGTGGAAGTATCTGATTCCTGAGGAGCTCGCACGACACCCCCTACGTGCCCGCTACGTCTCGATCCTGGACGACGCGTTCGAGACCTACGCCCGGTGGATCGATCCGACCCAGGAGTACTTTCGCCGGCGATACCCGAAGGCGGACGGGGATGCCGACGGCGTGCACCGCGCCGCCATCCGAGCCAAGGCGCTTGACACGCTCCGGGGGTTGCTCCCGGCCGCCACCCGCTCGAACGTCGGGATCTTCGGATCGGGTCAGGCGTTCGAACATTTGTTGCTGCAGATGCGGGCGCACCCCCTGGTCGAAGTAACCGGGTGCGCCGACCGGATGCTCCGAGAGCTGAGGCAGGTGATTCCGGCGTTTCTGACCAGGGTCGACCTGGAAGATCGGGGGGTTCGGTGGAGCCGGTATCTTGCCGAGACGCGCCGGGAGACCGGCCAGATCACCCGCCGGCTCCTGGAAGGGGTAGAGCCGGACCCACGGCCCGAGGTGGCGCTGACCGACTTCGACCCGGAGGGAGAAGTAAAAGTGGTGGCAGCGGCGCTTTACGAGTCGTCCCGTCTGCCTGACGACCAGTTGCTGGAGATCGTGCGGCGGATGAGTACCGACGACCGCGCCGCGTTGCTACACGCGTATGTCGGCAACCGCGCGAACCGGCGGCATCGGCCGGGCCGCGCGTTCGAGCGTACCGCCTACTGTTTCGACGTGTTGTCTGACTACGGCGCCTTCCGGGACCTTCAGCGCCATCGGTTGCTGACAATCGAATGGCAGGAGCTGTCAGCCGACAATGGCTACACTGAACCGGCTGCGATCGCGGAAATCGGCGCATCGGACGACTGGAATCGGGTAATGAGCCGGACACACGATCTGCACGGCGCCTTGAGCGAGGTATCGACGACGCTGGCTCAGTACGCCCTGGCGATGGCCTACAGGATTCGCTACCGCATACAGATGAATGCGCGGGAGGCGATGCACGTGATCGAGCTGCGGACCGCGCCGCAGGGCCATCCGGCGTATCGCCGCGTGTGCCAGCGGATGCACCGGCTGATCGCCGAGCAGGCCGGTCATCTGGCGATCGCCGACGCGATGACCTTCACCGATCACTCGACGGTCGAGCTCGAGCGGCTGGGCGCCGAGCGCGCCACCGAACGCAGACGGCAGCGCCGCACAGAGGGCTAACCCTCTTCCTTCTTCGACCAGTAGCGCGAGTACTCCTCGAGAAACGACAGACTCTCGAACGACGTCATCCGGTCGAAGAACAGCACGCCGTCCAGATGGTCGGTCTCGTGCTGGACGACCCGCGCCGGGAAGCCGTTCGCCGTCATCGAGAGCGCCTGCCCGTGACGGTCGACCGCTCGGATTCGGATGTCGGTAGCGCGGGACACGCGCCCCCGGATGTCCGGGATACTCAGACAGCCTTCCCAGTCATCTTCGACCGACGAGCCGATCGGTGTAACCTCGGGGTTGATGAGGACGACGGGCGACATCATCCCCTCCTCGCCGTCCACACCGGCCACGAACAGGCGGATGCTCTCGTGGACCTGCGGACCGGCGAGCCCGACACCCTGGCTGTCGTCCATCGTCTCGAACATGTCGTCGATGAGCTGCTGGATCTTCCGCGTCCCGATCTCATCGGGCTCGAGCGGACGGGCGGGCGTCCGAAGCACCGGGTGCCCCATCCGCGCAACCTTCAAGATGGACATGAGTCAGGATTATACGTTAGCGTCAATCCGCGGGCCGCGACCAGCGACATGCATCCTCACGACCATGGCGGCGTCTACCGCTTCTGCCCGGTCTGCGGCAGCGCGCTCGTTTCGAGGTTGCTCAAGCCGGGCGAACCCGAGCGGCTCGTCTGCACCGCCTGCGAGTTTGTGCTTTACCTCGACCCCAAGGTCGCGGTGGGCACGATCATCACGATGCCAGACGACCGGATAGTGCTGGTGCGTCGCGCGATCGCGCCGGGGTACGGCCTGTGGGTCTTCCCGGGTGGCTACGTGGACCGGGGCGAAGTAGTGGCTGCCGCCGCCGTGCGTGAAGCGCGGGAAGAAGCCGGGCTCGAGATCCGACTCGACGGGCTCGTGAGCGTCTACTCCTACGAAGGTCGCCCGCCCGTTATCATTGTCTACGCGGCCACGGCGACGGCCGGCGAGCTCGAGCACGACGACGAGAGTATCGAGATTCGCACATTCGCCGATGCGGACATCCCCTGGGACGAGCTCGCCTTCAGGAGCACGCGCGAGGCGCTGCGCGACTATTTCGCCGGCGTCCTGCACACCCACTGCCGGTAGAGCAATGCCCCTGAGGAACCGGGAGGCAGGAGACAGGCGGCAGCCACACTGTGCGCGCAACAAGGCGATGCGACCGATGATGCTTCGGGTCGCGGCTGATCGCCTGCGCTAGCGCAGGCGATCAGCCGCCCACCGCTCGACGGCCTGGGAGCGACATCTATGGACAAGAACGGTGATGGCACGCGGGTATTGGTGTCCTATCTGACGCTCAGACGGGTGGTCGGTAGCTTGGGCGTCCTGCTGCCCGTGCTGCTTGCCGTGGGTTGTTTTCCACCATGAGCGAGAGCAGGGCGATACACACGGTGCACTTCGTTTCCGCGACCGCACTGTTCCTGTTGTTGTCCTACTTCTCGCTGCACCTCTTCACCAAGACGAAGAAGGATGCTTCTCCCTCACCGGAGAAGGAGATTCGAAACCGCGTTTACGTGGCCTGCGGTGTGATCATCCTGGCGTGCATCACTTCGATCACTCTAACTTCGCTTTTCTCAAGAACACGTCCGTGGCATCGATCAAGCCTGTGTTCTGGCTGGAGTCGCTGGCATTGTGGGTCTTTGGTTGGGCGTGGTTCATAAAGGGCGAGACGTTGTGGAAGGATGGGAACTGACGGTATCGGAATCGAACATCGCCGGTCTCGGTGCAACCCCGGGTTACGCCACCGGCGCTGGAAACCGAAGGTCGCGCCACTCGGCTGTCGCCGCCGCCGCCTCGACCAGCGCGTCGACGGCCAGCGCCGCCTCCGCTTCGGCGACCTGACGCGCACCCGCCCGTGTCGCCGGGTGCTTCGGCGTGAACAGGGTGCAACAGTCCTCGTCCGGCACGATCGATACCTGATACGTACCCAGGCGCCGGGCCTCCTGCACGATCTCGTCCTTGTCCATCCCGACCAGAGGGCGCAGCACCGGCATGGTCGCGACCGAGTCGATAACCGCCATGTTGTCAAGCGTTTGAGACGCCACCTGCCCGAGCGCCTCTCCCGTGACGAGTGCGCCAGCGCCGCTGGCGCGCCCGATCCGCTCTGCGATCTGCAGCATCAGGCGCCGGTAGACGACGACCCGGAGCGGAGGCGGTACCGCTAGCACCACCGTGCGCTGTATGTCGCCGAACGCGACGATATAGAGTCTGGTCTCGAGCTGGCGGCGGGTCAGCCGCTCGGCGATCTCAGCCACCTTCTCCTGCGACGTATGGGAAAGAATCGGATAGCTGTGGAAATGTATCAGCCGAACCCGGCAGCCCCGTTTGATCATCCGGTAGGCCGCTACCGGTGAATCGATCCCACCCGACAGCAGACAGGCCACGCGACCGCTGACACCGCTCGGGAGCCCACCGTCGCCAGGCTCCTTTCGGACGTAGCAGAACGCCTCATCTTTGTTGAGAATCTCCACGCCCACCGTCAGCTCTGGTCGCTCGAGGTCCACACGCCAGCCACGAGCCGACTTGATACGCCCGCCCAGCTCGCGTTCGATCTGCGGTGAGGTCAGCGGAAACCGCTTGTCGGCTCGCTTGGCGACCACCCGGAAGCTCTCTGGCTCCCGGTCGATGAGGCCTCCCAACACCGTGTCCGCGATCGCGTCGATGTCGCACCGGGTACGCACCGCCCGGGAAAAGTTGGCGATGCCTGGCAGCCGCGCCAGCCGCTCGCGCACCTCGGCCCAGTCGTCGTCCGACGCGTGCTGGAGCTCGATCCGGCCCATCAGCGCGCGAACCTTGACACCACGAAGATCCGCCGTCGCGGTGCGGATGTTGCTCACGAGCCGCTCGACGAACCAGGGCCGGTTGCGTCCCTTGAGTGCGATCTCATGGTAGTGAACGATGACGGATGGCATGTGTCTAGATGTCCGGGCATGGCCACGCATCACCGTTGATCTGAACGGCGTTGGGTCAACTCCTCCGCGGCCTCGGCTGCCAGGTGCCCGCTGATGACGGCGCTCTCGATGGTACCCGGTAGACCAGTGTCGATCCAATCGCCCGCGAGCAGGAAACCGGACACCATCGTCTTGGTGCTTGGCCGAGGCGGCTGCCCCGGTGCCAGCGAGAAGGTGGCACATGGCTCCCGAACGACGGTCGCGCGCGTGACGGAGGCATCACGCGCCGCCGGCAACGCCGCCTTCATCTCGTCGGTGGCCAGCTCGATGAGCGCGCTGTTCGACGACCCGGTGATCGCCGAGGCACCGCTCGACACCAGCGACAGGTGAGACGCCCCGCCGCCGAACACCAGTCGCTTGTCGAAAACCCACTGCATGGCCCGGCCCGGCAAACCTAGAAAGGGCCGGTCGAGCACAGGACGGTCGAACCACAGGTTGACGGTGACGATCGGTGACGAGTCGGTCGCATCGGCAGCGGCGCAGACGGCGGCGAGCGCGGGCGGCGGACCGGACGGAAACAGCTCGCCGAGCGCGAACCAGGGCACCGCCGCGATGACTGCCCACCCACGAACCCGATCGTGTCCGGCTTCGACATCCTGGACGCGCTGGCCGTCGGAGCGCACTCGTGCGGTCACGCCGGTGCGCACCTCGCCGCCGTGCGCCTCGATGAATGCCCTGGCCGGGCCGGCGTAGAACTCCTCGAGCGGGCGCGTCGGCAGAGCCACACCGGAATCGGACGGCTCGGTACCGCTGATTTGCGCTAGCGCGCGCACAAAAGTCGGCGCGGCCGCGACCTCTGGGCTCTGGTTCAAGGCCGCCAGTGCGAGCGGCTCCCAGAGCAGCTCGCGCAACCGACGGGTCTGACCACACCTGCCGAGCCAGTCGGTCACCGTTTCACCAGGGGACGCGGCCAGGACACCACCGCGCAGCCCGCGCCGTGCGAGGCGCAGTGGGCCCGCCAGCCTGAAACAGGCGCAACGGTCGCGAAAGTCGAGCGCGTCCCACTCGAGCAGGCCCGCGAGCAGATTCAGCGGCGGACGGAGCGGTGGGCACACCAGCCGGGTAAGCCGGCCGCCGGAATCGACGAGGGTGACGTCCAGCTGCGGCTGCAGGCGTAACCGCCCGGCCGCGCCGATCCGTGACAGGAACCGCCGGGTCTCGTGATAGCACCCGAACAGGACGTGCTGACCATTGTCGACCAGCTCCCCGGTCGCCCCGTCCCGAAACGAGGTCGCGCGCCCCCCGAGCCTGGTCCGTGCTTCGAGCACCACGACCCTCAGGCCGCGCTCGGCCAGCGCTGCCGCGGCGCTGAGCCCGGCGAAGCCCGCGCCGATGACGACGACATCGTGCGTCCGGCGCATTTGGCTCACACTCCGACCATCGTTCTGAGCCACACCGTGGCGGCGATCCAGGCGCGACGGGGCCGCGGGACCCGAACGACCTCGGAGAATACGTCGTAGCCCCGCCGCTCGATCCGCTTGAGAATGGCGAAGTAAATCGCCGCCATGATCTCCGCCGCGACGAGGCGGCGGCGGTCCGCTGACGGCAGCGCCGACCGCGCCTTGCTGTAGTACGCCCTGGCCAGACCGCACTCGTATCGCAATAGCGCGACGACCCGATCTGAGCACCCGCCGCGCAGGTCGTCTTCCGTACACTCGAACCGCTCGAGGTCCTCGAGTGGCAGGTAGAGTCGGCCGGCCTCGAGGTCAGCCGGCAGGTCACGGACGATGTTGGTCAGCTGGAGCGCGACGCCGAGCGCGACGGCATAGTCACGTGTCGCAGGGTCGCGAAAGCCGAAGATCTCGATGCAGAGCAGACCGACTGCTGACGCGACACGGATGCAGTACTGGTACAGCTCGTCGAACGTACGATATCGTCTGGTCACGGTGTCCATCTCAACCCCGTCGAGCAGATCGTCGAACGGGCCGCGAGGTAGTGCGAACCGGGCGATGTAGGGTTTCAGGTTCAGACCTTGCGTCGTCAGCGGGCGCTGGTCACCGTAGCAGGCCGCAAGCTCGCGCCGCCAGCGACTCAGTAGCTCGGAGGGTGATTCGCCGTCCCGGTCGGCCGGTGGGCAGTCCGCCGCGTCGTCTACGGCGCGACAGAAATCCCAGACCGCGACGATGGCACGCCGCTTCTCAGCCGGCAGCACGAGAAACGAGTAGTAGAAATTCGTGTCGCGCGCCACTGGTGGCCTGTGTCAGGGAAGTGTAATGTGGATTCCGGTTCTAGGCACCCAGGCCAGCTCGATGCAACGGGCGGTGGTCGTTAGCCACGCCGCCAGGTCAGGGTTTTCCACACGATGAGCATCCCGTCGCGCGGACCGAGCGTGGGGCGTTCGGTGAACACGTCGAACCGATTCTGCTCCAACCGATCGAGGATCCGGAGACCTCCGAGCCATGTCAGCCGCAGCTCCAGCGCCAGACGACCGTCTACCCCGTCGCAGACTGCGCGGCCCTGGTCGAATAGCTCCCTCGTACGCACCACGACCCGCCCCAGCGTTGCGCGCCAGGCCGGTGTCAGCCGGTGCTCGAGCAAATCTGCCTCCAAAGCGCCAAAGGCGGCCCGATCCTCGACCGGCACGTAAATGCGCCCGGCGGCATGATCTCGTTCGAGGTCCTGCCAGAAATTCGTCAGTTGCAGGGCCGTGCAGAGACAGTCCGCGGTCCGGTCGAGACCCGGGTCGTCGTGTCCGGCGACCCGCAGCACCAGCCGTCCCACTGGATTCGCCGACCGCCGGCAGTAGTCGAGCAGCTCGTCCCAGCTCTCGTATCTGTGCGTGCGAACATCCTGCTTGAACGCGCTCAGAAGGTCCTCGAACAGGCGGACCGGCAACTGGCAGACCCGGATCGTGTTCGAGAGAGCGAGAAAGAGTGCCTCCGGATCAAGCTGCCCCCCGGACACAGGCGGCACGTCGACACCGGTCGCCGCCCGGGATCCCACAGGCGCGGTGACGCTGCGCCGAAGCCGCTCGCCCCAGGCGTCGAGACGGTGGAGACGCTCGTCCGGGGCCACGTCTCCCTCGTCGGCGAGGTCGTCAGCGACGCGAGCAAACGCGTAGATCGCCGCGATGTGGGGACGCATCGGCCGTGGCAGCATCCAAGAAGCGACGGGGAAGTTCTCGTAATGAGCCTCCGCCAGGCGGGTGCAAGCGAGGTAAGCCGAAGCAAGTGCAGCGTCGGTCGATGACACGGCAATCAGAGTCTCCCCGCGATTCTACTGTCCAGAAACCCGCACAGGCCACCGAACTGTCGCAGTTCCGGATGTCCTGTTACGATGGATCGTGATGCGCAACGTCGTCGCCGGCTTCATCGCGTTCGGCCTCCTCCTGTTCGCGCTCGGGTTGGCGTCGACGCTCCGCTTCCACCGTCGAAGCCGCGAGCGGGAGCGACGCGAGCTGTTGGCCGCCGGGCGGACGGTGCTCGCGGAGATACCGACCCGGGACGGCCTGGATCTGTTCCTCTCGGATGTGGACCATTTCTATTGGGGCGGGACCGCGATCGCGAAGAACGATATCCAGCTAGTCAGGGTGCTGATCAACGGTTCGCCAATCGCCTCCCACACCGCCCGCCGCTACCCGACCGACGACCCAGGGGACGCCGGCCGGTTCGCCGACCGTCCCGAGGGGATCGCGCACGACCGATGGGACGTGCTGATCCGGACCGCAGCGAGCGATACGCTGGTTGCGTGCGGCAGCGTAAGGGAGCGTGTCTCCCAGGAGCTCGCGCGGAGCGTGTTCGACGCCGTCGAGGCGGACATGGAGGACCGAGACCTGCGGGCGGCCGCCGCCGACCGCACGCCGACGGCTACTACCACGCCCGTTCGCTGATACCTGCTCTGGCGTTGACCGCACGCGCCACGACGAACAGCAGATCGGACAGTCGGTTCAGGTACGCGAACGGTACGGTGCCGACCGACTCGACGCCGAGCGCCACCATGCGTCGCTCCGCACGCCGACACACCGCCCTGGCGAGATGGACGGTGGCCGCCGCGGGGTGTCCGCCCGGCAGTATGAAGCGCCGCAGCGGCTCGAGCTCCCCTTCGAGATGGTCGATCCATCCTTCCAGTTGCCCGACCGCAGACTCGCCAACGGATGCCTTCGCGTGGCCGGCGGCGTGTGACGTGGGGTCAGCGAGCGACGCGCCCAGTGCGAAGAGCTGGCCTTGGATCTGGACCATCATCTTGGCCAGGTCGGCGTCGACGCCTGCGCTCAGCACGAGGCCCAGACAGGCGTTGAGCTCGTCCACCTCGCCACAGGTGTCGACCAGAGGCGAGGCTTTAGAAACGCGGCGACCATCGAGCAGACCGGTCTGCCCAGCGTCACCGGTGCGCGTATAAATCTTCACATCTGGATTATAGTGCGGCCGTCATGCAGTCGTCCTCGCACGCACGGAGCTCGCCGGCGCCCCCCCCGTTGCCCCCGCCCGCGTTACGGCGCAGGTTCCGCCGCCGGCTGCTCGGCTGGTATCGGCGAAACGGGCGTGATCTTCCCTGGCGGCATACACGCGACCCGTACCGCATCCTCGTATCGGAGATGATGCTCCAGCAGACCCAGGTCGACCGTGTCCAGCCGAAATACGAGGAGTGGCTACGGAAGTACCCGTCGCTGGAGTCGCTCGCGGCGGCGGCGCCGGCCGAAGTCGATCGGATCTGGCGTCCCCTCGGCTACAACGTTCGCCCTCGTCGACTGCTTGCCATCGCCCGCGAAGTGGTCGCCCGCTACGGCGGTGCGCTGCCGTCCGACGGGGACACTCTGCGCTCGTTCGCTGGAATCGGCGCCTACACCGCCGGCGCCGTGCAGAGCTTCGCGTTTGGGCGGCGCGCGCCAATCGTCGACACAAACGTAGGCCGGCTGCTGTTTCGAGTGTTCCTCGGAGACGGGAATCGCAACGAGACCGCGGTCAAGAAGCATCTGTGGTCGCTCTCGGCGGCACTGCTCCCCCGTCGCAATGTCTTCGACTTCAACCAGGCCTTGATGGACCTCGGCGCCATGGTATGCGTGGCACGGCGGCCACGGTGTCTCGTCTGTCCGATGCGCCCGATCTGCAAAACATACCCGTTTAACCTAGACATGGAGGGCAGCTAGTGTCCCGCCAGGTGGTGGTGGTCGCCGCGGTCGTCGAGCGCGCAGACCGGATCCTCGTCACTAAACGGCCCGCGGGAGCGCATCTGGCCGGCCACTGGGAGTTTCCCGGCGGAAAGACGGAAGACGGAGAGGATCACCGTCGGTGTCTGGAGCGGGAGATGCACGAGGAGCTCGACGTCGCGGTGGTGGTGGGGACCGAACTGCATGCGACCCGCTTCGTCTACCCGGATCGGACGGTCGAGCTGCACTTCTACCGCTGCACCGTTAGCGGAGAGCCACGACCGGTCCTGGGACAGCAGGTGCGGTGGGTGTTACGAGATGAGCTGAGAACGCTGCGCTTCCCGCCAGCCGATCTCGAGCTGATCGAGAAGCTCAACCCGCGGCCCGCAACGGAAGGAACGGTCGCGACGTAACGATGCCGGTTACCTGCCGCGCGTCGTCTCTGGCGACGAGCCCCGTGCCAGGCTCGGCCAGCTCACGGGTGACGTAACCCAGCGCGATCGCCCGGCCAAGCGCCGGCGACCACGCGGAACTCGTGATATTCCCGATCGGCTGGCCGTCCTCGCAGGTCGTCAGGACGGCGCCGGCGGCCGGCGGCTCGCCGCCCGTCTCGAAGGACAGACCGACCAGGCGACGTCCTACCCGACCCCGCCCGCGATGCAGAATCCGGACAATCACCTCCTGGCCGACGTAACAACCCTTCGTCATACTGATCGCGCGGGCCTCGATGCCAGCCTCGAGCGGAATCGTCTCCTGATCCATGTCGCCGGGAAACGCCGGGCGCCCCGCCTCGACCCGGAGGAGGTCGAAGGTGGCCTGATCGAGCACTACCGCGCCCGCCTTCGCCAGCGCGTCGCCGAGCGCCGCCCTGACCGCGGCCTCCGCGTAGAGGATGAAGCCGAGCTCGCCGGTCTCGTCGCTGCGCGCCGTCACGACCGGAACACCCTCGAAGCTGCCGCAGCGGGTCCGATACTCCGGATCCGTGCTGAGCGCGCCCGCGTCGACCCGAACGGCGTCGTCAGTACTGACCGGCCGCACGACCTCGCTGATGAGACTCGCCGACTGTGGGCCGTGAACGCCGAGCGCCGTCCACCGGGGAGACCTATCCTCGACCGACACGTCCTCCGTGAAGACCAGCTCGCGAAGACGGTCCAGTAGCATCCCCGTCACGGTCGGATGGACGTCGAGCAACAGCTCTGTCCCTAGATTGAGAACCTGCATGTCGGCGACCATCCGGCCCTGCGGCGTGAGGTAGGCGGCGTAGCACCCGTCCCCGGACGACAGCGCTTCTATGTCGTTGGTCAGCAGCCCCTGCAGATACGAAGCCCGGTCGTCACCACCGACGGCGATCCTGCCGCGTGCCGACATATCGATTAGCACCGCGGCGCGGCGCCCGGCGTGATAGCTCGATGGCATTGGCATGGTGGGCAATCGCCCACGGGTCCAACCGGCGTGCGACGCCTAAAATGATATGCTCGGCCCGATGCGGATCCCTGGATATTGTACTTTGCTCGTCATTGTCCTGTCGGGTCCGCCGGTAACTGCGCAGCCGCCGGCCAGCGCGACCTCGGTCACCTTCAATGTGTTCCTTCGATCGACGCCGGTCGGATTCGAGCAGGTCGAGCTGACCCGCAGCCCGAATGGCTGGATCATCCGCTCCCGGGGCGACCTGGCCCAGCCCGTCGATCTCCAGAACCGGTTCTTCGAGGTCGAATACGATCCGCAGTGGCGCCCGCTGGTGCTGACCATTGACGGCGTTCGGGCCAACAACCCGTTCTCGATCCGAACGACCTTTGACGGAAATAGCGCGACCAGTGAGGTGGAGGAGGCGGGACGACGACGGAGCGTCACTGCCCAGGTGCCGCCCGACGTGGTCGTGCTTCCAGATTACTTCTTCGCAGCCTACGAGGCCCTGGCCTTCCGGCTGGTCGGCACCGAGGCCGGCGATGAAATCCCGGTCTACGTAGCGCCTCGGGGTGGCGCCCGCATCAGGGTCGACCAGGTCCTCTCACAGCAGATCGACACCGGGACGGCGGTCGTCGATGCCCGTGTGTATCGCATCTTATTGCTGAGCGCCGCCACCCCGCTGATGATGGAGGTCTGGACCGATGCGGAGGAACGGCTTCTGCGCGTGTCGATTCCCGACGCTGGCCTCGATGTGGCGCGCGAGGATATCGTGTCGGCCCCGACCCGCGTGCGGCGGGTCAGCCACGCTGGCGATGAGGATCTCGATGTCCGGGCGGAGGGATTCGCGCTGGCCGCCACGGTCACGACCCCCGTGGACCAACTAAGGCCGGCGTCCGGCTGGCCGGCGGTGCTACTGGTGCCGGGCTCCGGGGCCGGCGACCGTGACGGCACCCTCTTGGGTGTGCCGGTGCTCGGACAGACTGCGGTCGCGCTCGCCGACACCGGTTTCCTGGTCGCCCGATACGATATGCGCGGCGTGGGGCAGAGCGGCGGCCGCCCGGAATCGGCCGGAGTAGAGGCCTACGCGGACGATGCGCGCACGATGGTGCGATACCTGGACGACCGAGACGACGTCGACCGTGACCGCATTGCGGTGGTGGGGTATGCCGAGGGTGGATGGATCGCCATGGTCGCGGCGTCCAGAGAACGCCGGGCAGACACCCTCGTGCTGGTCGGCACCCCGGGGACGACCGGCTCCGAGCTGGTCATGGAGCAGCAGCGCGCCGAGCTGGACCGACTCGGTGCCTCGGAGACGGAGAGGGCGGAGAAGATCGGCCTTCAGCAGCGGATTAATGATGCCGTGCTTGGCAACGGATTGTGGGACGGCGTGCCGGAGGACATGCGGCGCCAGGCGGACACACCCTGGTTCCGCAGCTTCCTGGAGTTCGATCCCGCCGACACGATGCGAAGAACCCGGCAGCCGATTCTGCTCCTCCATGGCTCGCTGGGCACCGAGTTCGGTCTCCATCACACCGCGCGGCTGGAAGCGCTGGCTCGGGCGCGGCCACGGAACCCCTCAACGGAACGCGTGACTCTCGACGGACTCGATCACTTGCTGGTCGAGACCGGATCAGACGCCGTATCGGAGTATGGCGATCTCCAGGAAAGGTCGGTCAGTCAGACGTTTATCAGGGCATTGACCGACTGGCTGGAGGCTGTGCCCTAGCGGCGATCGGCGAAAGCCCGTATCGCACCGACACCCTGGCGTGACGATGCCGAGCACGGCCGGCACCAGACGCAACGAAGGAGCACATCGGGGCATGTGCGATCGAGGAGCAACACTGTCCAGGCTGGATGCAGGGCCCGTCGAATGCAGCGGGGCTATTGCCACGGGCGCCTAGCGTGGCAGGAGAAACCAGAGGCCGACTGCAATGTGGATTCTTCGGTCGAACGAGGAGGCCGAGGGTGGGCCCTACACGTTCCGCATGACTCCGGGGCGTGTCCGTACGCTTGGCCGGGGTCCACTTGCTGACTTCGTGCTGGATGCTCCACTCGTCTCGCGCGTCCACTGCCGCCTTCTCGTGGCCGACGGCGAGCTCGTCGTCGAGAATCTCGATAGCACCAACGGGACGTTCGTCAATGACCGTCCGGTCAAGCGCTCGGTCTTGAAGGTTGGTGACCGGTTGCGAGCCGGGCGCGTCAACCTGACCGTTTCGGCCGAATGAGACACGCGTCCATCGGCACCCAAACGATTCAGCCCAGCCAGGCGGTGCGAGCCGAGTCAGGGTGGTCTAAGTGGGCGCCTCGCTAGCTCCGTGGCACCGACGGGCGTATCTCGACGCGACTCGGCAAAGCGTGACGTGGATGACGCAGCAGATCCACCACCATCTGCGCGACATCCGACGCAGCCAGCTTCCAGGCCATGTCTGCGGGCGACGCGTTTCCGGCGAATTCGGTGTCGACCGATCCCGGCAGCACGCAGCTGACACGGATACCGTCGCGCCGCACCTCTTGCATCAGCGACTCGGTAAGCGCGTTGAGACCCGCTTTCGAGCCGCAGTAGGCGGCACCACCGGCGAACGGGTGCTTGCTAGCAAGGCTGCTCACGTTGATGATCCAGCCCCCCCCCCGTTGCTTCATGAACGGAATCGCCGCCCGACAACAGTAGAACACGCCAGACAGGTTCGTCTCGACGGTCTCCAGCCAGTCCTCGACGGTCAGCTCGGCTACGGGCGAAAACCGACCAACCCCGGCGTTGTTGATCAGGATGTCCAAGCCGCCCAGCTGCTCGACGGCCGATTCGACAAGGCGTTGGGCCTGTTCGGGCCGGCGCACGTCGGCCGGCGCGGTAACGACCCGGCCGGCCGGGGCCGATGCCGTCTCCGTGACGATCCGCGTGGCCGCCACGTCGAGCGCATCCGTCGATCGGCCGCAGATCAAGACATCGGCGCCGGCCAACCGGAGCGCGATCGCCGTCGCCAGTCCAATCCCGCTGGACCCGCCGGTGACAATCGCCGATCTGCCGCCGAGGTGCCACGCGTTCGTCATTTATGTAATGTCCCCTCTTCCGTCAGCACCACGCTAGCGCGGCGGTGCCACCGCGGCATGACGGCCCGGAGCGAGGACAGCGGCGACAATGTGTGGCAGCCGAGACACCACCCTGATGCTATGGCCCTCCCCGCAGGCGCGACTCTCCAGCGACTTGCTATGTTACGGAGTGCCGCGGCCGCCTGGCAAGGCGACCGGCAAACCCTTCTGATTCCTCGGAGACAGACCGTTACAATTACGGTGTTGCTCTGACACATCGTCGGGGCGGGGTGCACGCGCTCGATATGTCGACCATCGTCATCCTCGGTGCCGGCGCGCTCGGCGGCGCGCTGGCTCACAAACTGGCCGGGCGTGAGCGGGTGCGGGCTGTCCATCTGATCGATCCGGCCTCGGGCGTCGCAGCGGGCAAGGCGCTCGACATCCGACACGCCGGTGCCGTCGAGCGGTTCGACACGCGGGTCACCGCCACCGGGGAAATCGACGCGGTCATCGGTGCAGCCGCAGTCGTCATGACCGGTCCAGCCAGCACACCTGACGAAGACTGGAAGGGCGAGGCGGCGCTGGCGTTGTTGGGCCGGGTTGCAGGCCTGGCGCGTCGCATCCCGATCGTCTGCGCCGGCGCTTCGCAGGGCCCGCTGGTCGCCAGCGGGGTGCAACAGCTTGGGATTGACCGGCGGCGGATCTTCGGTTCGGCACCTGGAGCTCTTGTCTCGGGCCTGCGCTCGCTCGTCGCGCTCGAGGCCGGTGTGTCGCCGATCGAAGTCGCGATCAACCTACTGGGGCGTCCTCCCACAGAGCCAGTCGTACCCTGGAGCAGCGCCACGATCGGAGGTTACCCGCTCGAGGACACCCTGTCGCCGCCCCAGCTGGGGCGCCTACGGCGACGTGTCGAACGGTTGTGGCCTCCCGGACCCTACACGCTCGCGGCAGCGGCCACTCGGGTCATCGAGGCGATGGTGCTCGGTGGGTCGCGGCGAACGTTCGCCTGCTTCGTCGGTGAGAGCTCGAGCGACGGGCCGCGCGCTCAGTCCGTCGGCGTCGCCCTGGGCCGCGGTGGGATCACGGACATCCTGACGCCGACGCTGAACCGCCTCGAGCAGATGCAACTCGAAAATGCGCTCAGCCGAAGAACCTGACAACGGTGGACCCCGGCGGACCTGGCCGGTGGTCAGGCAACGATGCACACCGCCAGCCCATCGGCGAAGTCGGCGAGCTGCTCACGAAGAAGCAGTCGGCCACGATGAAGGTGCGACTTCAATGTCTGGGGCTTCACCTCCAGCACGGCGCTGGCCTCCTCGGTGGAGAGTTCCTGCACATCCCGCAGCAGCACGGCGGCTCGGTATCGGTAGATGTCCGGCAACCCGGAGAGCGGGGACACTAGACGCGCCTAAATCTCCCTTCGTAATACCTGGTCGTCGGCCAGATCGGACCAGTCAGCCACTTCCCGTGGCTCGCTCGACCCGGCCGTGTCGCTCCAAAACGCCGGTTCCAGCGGAAGCTCGGCCGGCCGACGGTGCTTGAAACCCCGCAGACGCGACATCGCCGTATTGAAGGTGGGCCGATAGATCCAGGACGAGGGCGCCGCGTCGCCGCGGAAGGCGTCGATCTTCCGGAACACACGCAGCAGCACGTCCTGCGTGACCTCCTTGGCATCTTCGCGGTTCTTCATGTGCCGTATAACGCCAGCTGGTAGATCCGGGTCCCATACGTGCTTTATAGCTCCGGCATGGCTAAGGCGTCGCCATCTCTGAGCCGCTCCGCCAGTTGCTAGTCGCTTGTGTTGTCTCGCATCGCGCTCTCTCCGAACCTATCCAACAGAACACGGAGGAGGCGACTCTTATTCCCTGGAATTGGCGGCGCGTGGCTCGGCCGACCCCTCGGAGATCCGCCGTCCGAAGACCTGGGCGAACGCGTCGGCCACCACTGCTTCGAGCTCGGGCCTGGGTGGGACCTCGCCGATCAGACGCCCGAGTGACGTGACACCGCGTCCCTCCAGACCGCAGGGCACGATGAACCGGAAGTGATCGAGATTTGTGGTGACGTTAAGCGCGAACCCGTGGCTGGTGACCCAGCGTGAGAGTCGCACGCCGATCGCGGCCAGCTTGTCGTTGCCGACCCAGACACCGGTGAGTCCGGCGACGCGCCCCGCCAGGACTCCGAACGATGCCACCGTCTGGATCAGCACCTCTTCGAGATCCTGAACATACCGGTGGACGTCACACCGGTGTGGTTTCAGATCGATGACGGGGTAGCCCACGAGCTGTCCCGGGCCGTGATACGTCACGTCACCCCCGCGGTGAACGTCCAGAATCTCGATGCCACGGTCACGCAACTCGGCGGGTGACGCCAGCACATGGTTTCGACGGCCAGGGCCGCGGACCCCGACCGTGATGACGGCCGTGTGCTCGAGCAGTAGCAGCCGATCAGGAATCTCCCCTGCCTGCCGGGCAGCCACCAGTTCCCGTTGCATCTCGAGCGCGATCCCATAGGGCACCAAGCCCAGCGAGCGGACCTCCAGCGTCGGCAGGTCGGTTGCGGACCGCACGCCGAACCCGCGCGCTGAGTCATCTTTCACCGTGTCGCTCTGGCTACTGAGGGACACCGAAAGCCCTTAGCTTGCGACCGGCGCCTGTCCCCTGGCGCCTGTCTCCCGGGAAAAACTCTCCAGTATGTCCCTGACCCTGGCAAGGAACCGATCGGCCGCCGCGCCGTCGATCAATCTGTGGTCGAAACCAAGGGTGAGGAAGGCCCGTAGACGTACGACGATCGTGTCGTCCACTACGACGGGCCGCTTCTCGATCGCGCCGACGCACAGGATGGCGGACTGCGGCTGGTTGATGATCGGTAGTCCGAAGAGCGATCCGAAACCGCCGGGGTTGGTGATAGTGAAGGTACCACCCTCGACATCGTCCGGCGACAGCTGCTTGGACCTGGCCCTGGATGCGAGATCGATGATGGCGGCGTCGATTTTATCAATGCTCAGGCCGTTAGCCCTCTTGATGACCGGCACGATCAGGCCCCAGTCCAGCGCCACCGCGACACCGAGGTTGACCTGCTCGTGGAAGACGATATCGTCGCCGTCCACTGAGGCGTTGATAATCGGCATCGTACCCAGTGCGTCGGCCACCGCCTTGGCAATGTAGGACAGATACCCCGGGGTCGTTCCCGAGGCCGACCTGGCCGCCCTCAGCTCGGCGATATCGGAAAAGTCAACCTCGAAGACCGTGTGGACATGTGCCGACGTTCGCCGGCTCGTCATCATGTGCTCGGCGATACGCCGCCGCATCACGCTCATCGGCTCGACCCGTGTCTCTGGGTCGGCGATCGCCGCTGTCTTCATCCATCCCGCCGCATCCCGGGTCGACGGGGCCCGCTGCTCCACGTACGCCCGCACGTCGGCCTTCGTGATACGGCCGCCGACCCCCGTCCCCACGACCTTGGACATATCGACGCCATGCTCAACCGCGAGTCTTCGCACGACCGGCGACAGGTGGCGGCGTGTCGGTGCACCGGGGGTCCCCGCGGATGGTGGCCCGCTGGTGCTCGCCGGGGGTATCACGTCCTGTTGGGTTCGGGACACGGGAACGGCCGGTGCGAGAGCCACCTTTTCGCCCCGGCTGCCGATGACCGCCACCACCGAGTTGACGGGCACTGTCTGCCCCACTTCCACCCTGATCTGCGCCAGCACGCCGGCGGCCGGCGACGGGATTTCAGCGTCGACTTTATCGGTCGAGATCTCGAAGAGCGGCTCATCCCGGTCGATCGGCTCGCCTATCTTCTTGATCCACCGCACGATCGTCCCCTCGGTGATGGACTCACCCATCTGGGGCATCAGCACGTCGGTAGGCATCTTCTAGTGTCCTGTCTCAAAGGTGCGGTCGCTCCCGCGTCGCGCCCCTTACGGCGTCCGGTCGGTGCAAGACGCGACTCCGGAGCACATCGAACATCCGTGACTGTAAGCCGAAATCAGCCTTCGCGAGGTCTTCGGCGCTGACTGGCCTAGTGGCCCGCGGCAGGGTACGGCCGCCGCTACTTCCACCAGGGGCGGCGCTGGGCTCTCGCTCAGCGCGGTCGAATACTGCCCGGTACGCTCCCTCCTCATGCCCACGGTGACGTGTGCCCGGCAGCCATTGAGCAACCGTCGGTGCGTGGCCGTACTGATGCCCACGGCCAACTTAGCCGGAACCCGAACGTGCCGAGTGACGTCCGACGCCGTCCAGGCGGGATGCCCCAGCTGTGAATTATGTATCGAACCTCCGTGAGAGGACACTCGCTCCAGGATCGTTGCCACAGCGCGGCGGGAGCCACGGCGATCGGCGGCTGCCCGCCCGCGACTCAAGCTGATCGTGCCAACGGTGGCACGCCAACCAACCGGTCGTCCATGCACTGCATACAGTATCACACATGCTAATACAACACGATCTCATCATTAGTCTAATTTGTGATACATTGGACCAGCTCATGCACGTTGAAACACTGAATATTTTCTGCGACATCGTTCGCCACCAGAGCTTCTCGCGAGCGGCGGTGGTCAACTCCGTGAGCCAGTCGGCTGCCAGTCAGGCCGTACGACAGCTGGAGAAGCACCTGGGCGTGCAGCTCATCGACCGCTCCAAGCGGCCGTGGAAGCTCACCGTAGAGGGCAAGGCATTTTTTAAGGGCTGTCAGGAAATCGTCGAGCTCTATCACGAGTTGGAGAACGAGGTGCGGCGCAAGCAGAACCTATCCGGCCACACCGTGCGACTGGCCGTGATCTACTCGGTGGGTCTGCAGTACCTGACCCATTACGTGGACCAGTTTCGAGTCCTCGTACCGGGGGCCGGTGTCGACCTTGATTACATGCACCCGGACGAGATCTGTGAGCGGGTCCTGAACGACCAGTGCGACCTCGGGCTAGTCTCCTTTGTTACGCCCCGTCGGGAGCTCACCGCGATTCCCTGGCAGCGTCAGCTCATGGTGGTTGCCTGTCCGCCGACGCACCGGTTCGCGCGGTTGGTCGCCGAGCAGGGCGGCGTGCGACCGGCCGATCTGGCCCACGAGCGGGTAGTGGCATTCGACCGCGGGTTGCCTGTGCGGCGCGAGTTGGACCGCTTCCTGCGACGGTACGACGTGGAGGTTGACGTCATCGCGGAGTTCGACAACATCGAGACCATCAAGCAAGCGGTCGACGAGGGCGCCGGAATCGCCATCCTGCCCGAGCCAACGCTGCAGCGTGAGGTGGAGCGGCAGACGCTGGTGCAGGCGCGATTCATCCTGCCGTCGGGCGAGCCGCCGCTGGTCAGACTGCTGAGCATCGTGCATCGGCGGAAGCGGCGGCTGAATCCCGCCGTCACTGAATTCATCAGGCTGCTGCAGAAAGGTGGGGAAGACACCGTGTCCGTGCCGTCTCCGGTATTGGACCCTGGCAGCCGCCGGTCGGCGGGCGCCCACTGGGCGTCACCGACGCGTCAGGCGGTCGTCACCACGCGGGGAGCGAACTCATGACGCGACCCGCGGATGCTCGACCGATCGGAACGTTGGGCTGCCAAGGTCTCTACGACCCCCGTTTCGAGCACGACGCGTGCGGCGTCGGCTTCGTCGTCAACATCAAGGGCGTCCGGTCCCACAAATTGGTGGAGCAGGCGTTCGAGGTGGCGATCAACCTGCTGCATCGTGGAGCGTGCGGGTGCGAGAAGAACACCGGCGACGGCGCCGGTCTGCTGCTGCAGGTGCCAGACAAGTTCCTCCGGCGTGAGACCGCGGCGCTGGGATTCACGCTCCCGGCTCCAGGAGATTATGGCGTCGGGATGCTGTTTCTCCCGCGGCGTCAAGACGAGCGCATCCGCGTCGAGGAGCTAATCGTGCGGATCGTGCTCGAGGAGCAGCAACACGTGCTGGGGTGGCGGGAGATCCCGACCGACGACAGCCAGCTCGGCGAGACCGCTCGTCAGGGCGAGCCCGCCATTCGTCAGCTGTTCATCGGTCGCGGCCCCACGTTCGGCGATGACTCGGACGCCTCGGCGCGGTTCGAACGGAAGCTCTATGTCATCCGGAAGCGGATCGCGCGCGAGGTCGCCGGGCTCGGCCTGGACGAGGCGGATCTGTGCTACGTCGCCAGCCTGTCGTCGAAGACCATCGTCTACAAGGGCATGCTGATCGCCGATCAGGTGGCCACCATGTTCCCGGACCTTGTGGACCCGGATGTTGAGTCGGCGCTGGCGCTCGTCCACTCACGCTTCAGTACCAACACCTTCCCCTCGTGGCCGCTGGCGCACCCGTATCGTTATGTGGCGCACAACGGTGAGATCAATACCCTGCGCGGCAACATCAACTGGATGCGCGCCCGCGAGTCGCTGTGCCGGTCGGACCTGTTCGGGGACGATCTGCAGAAGCTGTTTCCAGTGACCCGGGAGGGTCAGAGTGACACCGCCACGTTCGACAACGTGCTCGAGTTCCTGGTGATGACCGGACGGTCGCTGCCGCACGCGATCCTGATGATGATCCCGGAGCCGTGGAGCAAGCACGAGTCGATGTCCGCCGACCTGAAGGCGTTTTACGAGTATCACGCCTCGCTGATGGAGCCCTGGGACGGCCCAGCGTCGATCGCGTTCACCGACGGCACCGTGATCGGCGCCGTGCTCGACCGTAACGGGCTGCGGCCGTCCCGCTACTACGTCACGAAAGACGACCTGGTCGTGATGGCGTCCGAGGTTGGCGTGCTCGACATTCCACCCGAGAACGTGCTCGTCAAGGAGCGACTGCACCCGGGACGGATCTTCCTGGTCGACACCGCCGAGGGCCGCATCATCGACGACGAGGAGATCAAGACGGGGCTGGCGGCGAAGCATCCGTATCGAGCATGGCTCGATAAGCACGTCACCCATCTGCGGGATCTGCCTGACGCCCCCTACGCGGCGGCGGCCGACCACGAGTCGATCCTGCGTTGTCAGCGGGCGTTCGGCTACACGGAGGAGGATCTGCGGCTGCTGCTCGGCCCGATGGCCGCCAGGGGAACCGAGCCGATCGGGTCGATGGGTACCGACACGGCGCTGGCGGTGCTGTCGGATCGGCCGCGGCTGCTCTACGACTACTTCAAGCAGCTGTTCGCACAGGTGACGAACCCCCCGCTTGACGCGATCCGGGAGGAATTGGTCACCGACATGACCTCGACCCTGGGCCCGGAGCGAAATTTACTGAAGCCGGAACCTGAATCCTGTCATCAGATTCGCATCGACTACCCGATCCTGGACAACGAGCAGCTGGCGAAGCTCCGACACAACGACGACCCGGCGCTCGGGACACTGACGCTGCCGATGCTGTTCGATCCCCGAGAGGGCGCGGCCGGGCTGGAGCGGGCGATGGACGTGCTCCCCCATCAGGCCAGCGCCGCGGTCGAGGCGGGGTACGCGCTGCTGGTGCTCTCGGATCGCGGCGTGAACGCCGAACGTGCGCCGATCCCGAGTTTGCTGGCGACCGCCGGCGTGCACCACCATCTCGTTCGCGAGGGCACACGAGCTCGATGTGGGCTGATCATTGAATCGGGCGAGGCGCGCGAGGTACACCACATGGCGCTGCTCCTGGGCTACGGCGCCGGCGCGATCAACCCGTATCTGGCGTTTGAGACGATCGAGGATTTGATCTGTAAGGGCGAGGTGCCCGATCTTGACCCGCCCCAGGGCATCCGGCATCACATTCTCGCGCTCACTAAGGGCGTGCTGAAGGTGATGTCAAAGATGGGAATCTCGACGCTACAGAGCTACCGCGGGGCGCAGATCTTCGAGGCTATCGGACTGAACAAGGAGTTCGTTGACCGCTACTTCACCTGGACCGCGTCGCGGATCGGCGGCATCGGTATCGACACCGTGGCCGCCGAGGTGCAGCGACGGCATCAGCTCGCGTTTTCAGGACGAGGCGGCGAGAGCGGCGAGCTCGACAGCGGCGGCGAATACCAGTGGCGCCGGGATGGCGAGTATCACCTGTTCAACCCGGAGACGGTCTTTAAACTCCAGCACGCCAGCCGGAGCGGGCAGTACGAGGTCTACCGGGAGTACGCGCGAATGGTTAACGACCAGAGCCGGAAGCACGCCACGCTCCGCGGCCTGCTCGGGCTGCGTCCGGCCGACACGCAGATCCCGCTCGACGAGGTCGAACCGGTAGAGTCCATCCTGGCCCGGTTCTCGACCGGGGCGATGTCCTATGGGTCGATCAGCGCCGAGGCGCACGAGACGCTGGCGATCGCGATGAACCGACTCGGCGGCAAGTCCAACACGGGCGAAGGCGGGGAAAACCCCGCGCGGTTTACGCCGGACGCCAACGGTGACCTCCGGCGCAGCGCCATCAAGCAGGTGGCGTCCGGACGTTTCGGGGTGACCAGTGAGTATCTGGTGAACGCCGACGATCTGCAGATCAAGATGGCACAGGGGGCGAAACCTGGCGAGGGCGGGCAGCTACCCGGGTTTAAGGTCTATCCGTGGATCGCTCAGGTGCGCCACTCCACCCCAGGGGTGCCGCTGATCTCGCCGCCGCCGCACCACGACATCTACTCGATAGAGGATCTTGCCCAGCTCATCCACGACCTGAAGAACTCGAACCCACGGGCGCGGGTCCACGTGAAGCTGGTTGCCGAGGTGGGCGTCGGCACGGTCGCGGCCGGGGTGTCGAAGGCGCATTCCGACGTGGTGCTGATCTCGGGTCACGACGGCGGCACCGGCGCGTCGCCGCTCACGAGCATCAAGCACGCCGGCGTGCCGTGGGAGCTCGGGCTGGCCGAGACACAGCAGGTCCTGGTGCTGAACCAGCTGCGTGACCGGATCGTGGTACAGGTGGACGGACAGATGAAAACCGGTCGCGACGTCGTCATTGCCGCCCTGCTCGGTGCCGAGGAGTACGGTTTCGCGACCGCCCCACTCGTGGTGTCTGGTTGCATCATGATGCGGGTCTGCCATCTTGACACCTGTCCGGTGGGTATCGCGACACAGAATCCGGAGCTACGAAAGCACTTCACGGGCCGGCCCGAGTTCGTGGAGAACTACTTCCGGTTCGTGGCCCAGGAGGCGCGCGAGCTCATGGCGACCATGGGCTTCCGCACCATCGACGAGATGGTCGGCCGCGTCGGCCATCTGAACATTACGGAAGCGGTCGACCACTGGAAAGCCAAAGGCCTGGATCTATCGCAGATCCTGTACGACCCGGACGTGCCGGCGACCGTGGCCCGTCGCGCGGTACGAGAACAGGACCACGGACTGGAGCACGCCCTCGACAACACGCTAATCGATCGGTGCGCACTGGCGATCGAGCGGCGGACGCCGGTGTCGTTCAGTCTGCCGATCCGGAACGTCAACCGGACCGTCGGGACCATGCTCGGGTCCGAGATCACCCGCCGCTGGGGGCGGGACGGGCTGCCGGACAACACCATCGACATCAGGTTTACCGGGTCGGCCGGGCAGAGCTTCGGAGCGTTCGTCCCGCGCGGGCTCTCGCTGACGATCGAGGGTGACGCCAACGACTATTTCGGCAAGGGGCTCTCTGGTGGACGGCTCGCCATCTTTCCGCCAGCCGCCGCCACGTTCGTGGCCGAGGAGAACATCATCATCGGCAACGTGGCGCTCTATGGGGGTACTGGCGGTGAGGCGTTCGTGCACGGCGTCGCCGGCGAGCGGTTCTGTGTCCGTAACAGCGGCGTGCACGCCGTGGTCGAGGGTATAGGGGACCACGGGTGCGAGTACATGACCGGGGGCCGCGTCGTGATTCTCGGGCGCACCGGACGCAACTTCGCAGCCGGGATGAGCGGCGGGATTGCGTATGTGCTCGACCGCGACGGCAGCTTTCCAGACGGGTGCAACATGGGTATGGTCGATCTCGAGGCGCTCGACGATGACGACGCCGCGTTCGTGCGTGAGCTGATTACGCGCCACGTCGACCATACCGCGAGCACGTTCGGGCAGCGGATGCTCGACGGATGGACCGCGACGCGCGCGAGCTTCGTCAAGGTGATGCCGCGCGACTACAAGCGGGTCTTGCTGGCCGAGGCCCGGGCCCGGGCCGAGTCCCGGGAACCGGAGTTCTCCGAGCTGGTCGGCGCCGGTACGGACTGACGGGGTCAACCGGGAGGTGCAGGCAGCAGAGGCCGGCCGGTCCACCGAAACCTTTCGCACCCGCCGGCTCGTCGACAGGGTAGACGCTGCTCGGGTGAGGATCTGATAAATTAGAGGATCCACGCTACCGTTGCGAGGACCGGGGGCCGTCGCCGCGCGCGCCGCGACGGGGGACGACCCGGGCCCCGGCGACGCCGGCGTGGCGGAACTGATGGGCTCACTTAAGGGATTCGTCGAGATCGACCGGCGGTCGCAGCCGACCCGTCCCGTCGAGGCGCGGGTACGCGACTGGCGCGAGGTCTACCTGCCCTACGCTACCAAAGACCTGCGCGCCCAGGGTGCCCGGTGCATGGATTGCGGGATCCCGTTCTGTCATCAGGGATGCCCGCTCGGCAACCTGATCCCGGACTGGAACGACCTCGTCTACCGGGCCAGGTGGCAGCCAGCGATCGGCCGTCTCCACAAGACGAACAACTTCCCGGAATGGACCGGGCGGTTGTGTCCGGCGCCGTGCGAGGGCGCCTGTGTGCTCGCGATCGACCGGGATGCCGTGACGATCAAGTCGATCGAGCTGGCCATCGTGGAACGGGCGTTCGAAGAGGGCTGGATCCGCCCCGAGCCGCCGGAGACCCGCACCGCCAAGACCGTGGCAATCATCGGGTCCGGGCCGGCCGGGCTCGCCGCGGCCGACCAGTTGAACCGGGCCGGTCACCGGGTGACCGTGTTCGAGCGGTCGGATCGAATCGGCGGTCTGCTGCGGTATGGCATCCCGGAATTTAAGATGGAGAAGCGGTTCCTGGATCGACGGCTGGACGTCCTCGAGGCCGAGGGCGTCGCGTTCCAGGTGAACACCGACGTTGGCGTCACGGTTCCGGCCGAGACGGTGAAACGGGAGTTCGACGCGATGCTGCTCGCTGGCGGCGCCGGCCGCCCGCGTGACCTTAAGCTGCCCGGCCGCGAGCTGCGGGGTATCCACTTCGCGATGGAGTATCTGACCCTGCAGAACCGCCGCTGCGAGGGTGACGTGATTGGCGATGACCGGTTCATTACGGCGAAAGACAAGCGGGTCGTGATCATCGGCGGCGGCGATACCGGCGCTGACTGTCTGGGTACCGCGCACCGACAGGGCGCGCGGTCGATCCACCAGTTCGAGCTGCTGCCACAACCGCCGGACTGCCGGGACGAGAACAACCCGTGGCCGGAATGGCCCAACATCTTCCGTACCTCGCCGGCACACGACGAGGGTGGTGAGCGGGTGTACTCGGTCTCCACCGAGCGGTTCACCGGCGATGCGGCCGGCCAGGTGACGGCCCTGCACGCCCGGAAGGTCGAGGTGGCACGCGAGAACGGGCGCCTGTCCTTCACCCCGGTGCCGGATAGTGCGTTCAATCTGGACGTCGACCTCGTGCTCCTGGCGATGGGCTTCCTCGGTCCCACCCGCGAGGGGGTGCTGAGTCAGCTCGGCGTGGCGCTCACCGAACGCGGCAACGTGTCGCGTGACGCGAACTGGATGACCAGCGCCGAGGGCGTGTTCACCGCCGGCGACATGCAGCGCGGCCAATCGCTGGTCGTGTGGGCGATTGCCGAGGGCCGTAGTGCCGCCTCCGGAATCGATCGCTATCTGATGGGTGAGACGCAGCTGCCTATGCCCTTGCCGTAGGGCGAGTGCTCGACAGAACGGTTGGACGACGAGCTCAGAACGGCTTCGTCGTGCACGACCGTCACACCCGCATCGGTAGTCCACGTGCCGAAAGAACGCGTTATTTCGAACGACGCCGCTCGATTGACCGCGCTGGCCGAGATCAATGCGGCCCTGACCGGTGGCTCCAGTCTGCGGGCATCGCTACAGCGGGTCCTGCAGTTGCTCGACCGGCGGGACAGTGTCGTGTGCGGGTCGATCACCCTGTTCAACCCGGACTCTGGTCTGCTCCAGGTGGAAGCCGCCGAGGGACTTACCTCGGAGGGGCGCTCGGCGCGTTACGCCATCGGCGAGGGAGTGACGGGCCGGGTCGTCGAGAGCGGTAAACCGGTGATTGTCCCGCGCGCCAGCAAGGAGCCGACGTTTCTCAACCGGGCGCGACGCAAGAACCTCGACCGTCTGGATATCAGCTTCATCTGTGTGCCGATCACGACCAGGAAGAAGCCGGTCGGCGCGATCAGCATTGATCTGCCGTTCGAGAAGGGACGCGACTACCAGGGCTACGTCCGGTTCCTCGACGTCGTGTCCTCGATGATCGCCCAGGCCATCCGCGTCAACCACTTGGTTGACGCGGAGCGTCAGCGGCTGGTCGACGAGAATGTCCACCTGCGCGGCGAGCTCCAGCAACGCTACGATTTCGCCAACATCGTAGGCACCAGCGGTCCGATGCGGCAGGTCTACGTCCAGGTGGCCCAGGTCGCCAGCGCCAACACGACCGTACTCGTGCGGGGAGAGTCGGGTACCGGGAAGGAGTTGATCGCGCATGCCATCCACTACAATTCACCGCGAGCCAAGAAGCCGTTCGTCAAGGTGAGCTGCGCGGCGCTTCCAGACGCGCTGATCGAGTCCGAGTTGTTCGGTTACGAGAAGGGGGCGTTCACCGGCGCCCAGACCCGCAAGAAGGGGCGGTTCGAGCTGGCGCAGGGCGGCACGCTCTTTCTAGACGAGATCGGGGACTTCAACCCGTCGACACAGATCAAGCTGCTCCGCGTCCTGCAGGAGCGAGAATTCGAGCGTCTCGGTGGCACGGAGCCAGTCAAGGTGGACGTGCGGCTGATCGTGGCGACGAACGCGGACCTCGAAAAGGCGATCGCGGCCGGGACATTCCGCGAGGACCTCCATTACCGGCTCGACGTCTTCACCATCTTCGTACCCCCGCTCCGGGAGCGGAAGACCGACGTGCTGCTGCTAGCCGATCACTTCCTCGAGCGCTATGCCGTGGAGCACGGCAAGCACGTGAAACGCATTGCGACTCCGGCGATCGACATGCTGATGGCGTATCACTGGCCTGGCAACGTGCGCGAGCTCGAGAACGCGATCGAGCGGGCAGTGCTCGTCTGCGATGGCAGCGTCGTCCATGCGCACGACCTGCCGCCGTCACTGCAGACCGGCGAGGCGTCTGGCACCGTGATGAGCCTGTCACTCACCGACGCCGTCGACGCGTACGAGAAGGACCTGATCGAGGATGCCCTCAAGGCGACGCGTGGCAACCGGGTGAAAGCGGCTACCGTGCTGCGATCGACCGAGCGCATCGTCAGCTACAAAGTCAAGAAGTACCTCATCGACTGCGACCGCTATCGGTCCTGACTCGCGGTTCGCACCTTGTGAGAACGGTGAACCGAATGGACTCGTGCGTAAGCGGCCGCGCGGCGATATCCCGTCTTCCCGGACCGGTCGAGCCTGACGCGCCGCGCCTTCGCGTTCGGCCGGCTCTGCATGAACGTCGGATCGGGTTCGAACTCTCCACAAATTTGTCGACATGCCGGGGTGGCCGACCGCGGCCGTTCCTCGGTAGACCTCCGGTTTACCGTGTCGAACGTCCAGTCGCGATCGGACGGCTCGGCCTGGCCCGGACCTTGCTACGTGTGCTCCATCGGCCGTACTCGCGCTCGCGGAACATAGCGGTAGCGTCGCCACGACGTAGTCACCGGCGGACGCGCTGGGCGTTTGCCATCGGCAGCCAGGAGATGCAGATGAAGTTGATCAGCGCCATTATCAAACCCCACATGTTAGACGAGGTCCGGGACCAGCTCGCCAAGGCCGGCGTCCAGGGCCTCACCGTAACGGAGGTCAAGGGTTTCGGTCGGCAGAAGGGACATACCGAGATCTACCGCGGTGCCGAATATACCGTGGACTTCGTGCCGAAGATGAAGCTCGAGACGGTGGTCGGCGATCAGTTGGTCGAGACGGCCACCAAGGCAATTATCGAGGCCGCGCGCACCGGGTCAATCGGAGACGGCAAGGTCTTCATCAGTGACATTGACCAAGCAGTCCGGATCAGAACCGGTGAGATCGGCGACGAGGCGCTGTGAGGGGCCGTGACGTCACCAGTGACCGTGAATACGGAAGGAAAAATACCAATGACGAAGACGAATAAGTTGCTCCGGCTGGTCGGTCGGTACGCGACCCTGCTGCTCCTCGGTCTCGTGTTCCTACCGGGCGTTGCCTACGCGCAGGACGCGGTCTCACTGGAGATGTTCGCCGTCAACAACACGTGGATGCTGGTCGCGAGCTTCCTGGTGTTCATCATGCACCTGGGCTTCGCGTGCCTCGAAAGTGGACTCACCCAGGCAAAGAACACCGTGAACATCCTGTTCAAGAACACGGCGATCGTCTCGATTGGTCTGCTGACCTACGCGATCGTCGGGTTCAACCTCATGTATCCGGGTGACTTCAGCATCGGCCAGTTCTTCGGGTTCGCCGGATTCGGGCTCGATCCGGGCTCGGACGGCAACACCATCGCCTATGCGGATGGTGCCTATACCTACTGGACCGACTTCATCTTCCAGGCCATGTTCGCGGCCACCGCGGCGACCATCGTGTCGGGCGCCGTCGCGGAGCGCATCAAGCTCGGACCGTTCTTGATCTTCACGACCATTTACGTGGCGTTCATCTATCCTATCGCCGGGTCCTGGAAGTGGGGCGCCGGCTGGCTCGACCAGATGGGGTTCTACGACTTCGCCGGTTCCACCCTCGTGCACTCGGTCGGCGGCTGGGCGGCGCTCGCCGGTATCATCGTGCTCGGCCCGCGGCTCGGCAAGTATGTTGATGGCAAGATCAGGCCGGTTGCCGGGCACAGCATGCCGCTCGCCACGATCGGCGTCTTCCTGCTGTGGCTCGGCTGGTACGGCTTCAACGGTGGTTCGGTGCTCAGTGCCGATCCGGAGCTCGTCTCGCTGGTTTTCGTCACCACGTCCCTCGCGTCGGCCGCCGGCGTGATCGGCGCCATGGTGACGTCCTGGTCGGTACAGCACAAGCCGGACCTGTCCATGGTGCTCAACGGGTCCCTGGCCGGACTCGTCGGCATCACCGCCGGCGCCGACACGGTCAGCGTGAACGCCGCTATCTTGATCGGCCTGCTCGCAGGTGTGCTCGTCGTGGCGGCAGTGCTTGCGATCGACCGCGCGAAGCTGGACGACCCGGTCGGCGCGGTCTCGGTGCACCTCGTCTGCGGGATCTGGGGCACGCTGGCGGTCGGCATCTTCAGCGTCAACCCCGATCACTCCTTCATGACCCAGCTGATCGGCTTGCTCTCCTACGGAGCATTCTGCCTTCCGGCCGCGTTCGTGATTTTCTACGTGCTGAAGGCCGTGACGGGCCTGCGGGTGGGTCCGGACGAGGAACGGGGCGGCCTCGATCTCGGCGAGCACGGCATGGAGGCATATGGCGGCTTCCAGATCACGCATAGCCGGTAAGGGCTGCCACCTGCTCTGAACTCGGCGACCACCCGGTGCGACCACCGGACACGCGGTGTCCGGCGGCGCACCGCACCCCCGGCCAGTGATGCCCTTTGTCTGGCCATCATCGCGCACCTGACATGAATGTAGATTCCAGCAAGAGCACGCCCGTACGACCAGAACGATGACAGTGGGAATTAATAGTGTTTCGGCGGGTCCGGACACACCACGTCGCGGTACACGTCCGGGGTCTGGACTCGTCTCCTTCCACGACGCCGAACGCCAGAACGGCCAGACCGGATGGGCCCGAGCGTCCGGTAGCCTTATGAGCCCGATCGTCTGGTAGAATGGTCCGCTCGTTCGGGTGACTCACGAGCCGGAGACTTACAGAATGGCAGCGGGTTGGCGTTACACACAGCGGCACCTGGGCGTTGCGGCTGCGGTAGCGCTTGTCGCCGGGTTCGTGGCGAGCGACGCCATGGCTCAAAGCAACAGCGGTCGGACCTCCGTCTCGGCGGGCGCCGACTTCAGCCACGCCTATTACTTCCGCGGCATCGCGCAGGAACGTTCCTGGCTCATCGCCCAGCCCTATATAGATCTAACCTTCAGCTTGTTCGAGGGCGACGTGGGGCTCAACAGCGTCACGTTCACCATCGGACAGTGGAACAGTCTACATACGGGCCAGAGCGGCAACGCCGGACCGGCCGTGAATACCGCGGCCTGGTACGAGTCGGACTTCTACACTGGGTTCGGGTTCGGCGTCGACAACTGGGACTTCGGGATTACCTACGCCGCGTATCTCAGCCCGAATGACAGCTTCGGCTCCGTAAAGGAAGTGGCGCTGAGCCTGGCGGTTGACGACAGCGCGCTGCTAGGCGGCTTCGCGCTGGCTCCGCACGGGCTGCTGGCGATCGAGCTGGACGGGCAGGCCGACGGCGGTGCTGGCGAGGGGGTCTATCTGGAAGTTGGCGTGGAGCCTGGACTGAGCGTCGAAGGGACACCGGTGTCGGTGTCGTTTCCGGTCACAATCGGGATGAGCCTGACCGATTACTACGAAGGGACACCGGGTAACGACGACCTGCTCGGCTATGTCGACCTCGGCCTGGTGGCAAGCGCTCCGATACCCGTGCCGGAGTCCTTCGGTGCCTGGGGAGTCAGTGGTGGCATCCACCTGCTGTCGCTCGGAGATGCGTTGAAGGGGTTCAACAACGGCGACAAGCTCCAAGCGGTCGGCACCTTCGGTTTCAGCATCGCGTACTGACGCGAGCTCGATTCTTTGCCGGTGCGCGCCGGCGCCGCGACTGTTCGGAGCCGCGTGCGCTGTGTGGAACTATCCAGATCGATGACACCCGAACGGGCTGCCGCCGACACCGCGCCGGCCGCCGAGCGCCCGCTGACCGACGACCTGTGCGCCGCGCTCGACGCCTACCGCGCCGAAATCCGTATGGCCCGGGGTGGCGCGCAGGCCGCGGCGGCCTACGCCTCGCGGATCGACCGGCTCTTGGCTCGGATCCACACGGACGCCGCCGGCCAGACCGAGACCCCGGTAGCGCTGGTCGCCCTCGGCGGGTATGGGCGGCGCCAACTGTGTCTCCACTCCGATGTCGATCTACTGATCCTGTTCGGGGGGCCGATCGCCGCCGCAGAGGAACGCTTCGCCAAGACGCTGCTGCACCCGCTCTGGGACCTCGGTCTGGATGTCGGTCATCAGGTGCGTCAGGTGAGCGAGCTCGAGCAGGCCGAAACGGACAATCCGGAGTTTCTCGTCGCGGTCGTCGACTCCCGCTTCCTGACGGGTGACACGGGTGTATTCGAACGATTCGACACCGCCGTCCGCAGCCCCACGTCGGTCTGGCGCCAGGCGACGATTACGGCGTTGTTGCGCTTGGTGGCCGATCGTCATGCCCGCTTCAATGCCGCGATTTACCAGCTCGAGCCGGATATCAAGGAGGCGCCAGGGGCGCTCCGCGATGTGGTGGCGACTCGGGCGCTCGCGCGCCTCATCCGCCCGGGTCTGGCCAGCGGCTTGCCGGTAGCCACCGGCCGGTTCGACGAGGCGCTTGACGAGGCGGAGGAGTTCTTGCTCCGGATCCGGTCACTGCTGCATCTGGAGAACGGACGCAATCTGAACGTCCTGAGTCACGACCATCAGGAGTCGGTCGCCGAGCGGTTCGGGTCGCCCGGCGCCGAACCTCGGAGGCAGGTCGAAGCGCTCATGAGCGCTTACTTCCACCACGCGCGGATCACTTCCAGGGTCCTCGCCGCCACCATCGCCGAGGCGAACCCGCCCGCCAGCTCGCCGCCGATGAAGCCCATCGGCGACAACCTGCAGCGGAGCGCCGACGGGATCAGCTTCATCGACACCGTGCGGGCCTCGCTCCAGCCATACACGTGGCTCAGTCCGTTCCAGGCGGCACTCGACGAGGACTGTCAGGTAACGCCAGAGACGCTGGCGTTCGTGGAGCGGCACGCCGACCGTTACACTTCGGAGCAGTTCTTTCCCGGGACGTCGGAGTGCTACCAGTTCTTGCACTTTTTCAAGCCGAGGCCTGGGCTCTACCATCGACTATCGGAAATGCACGAGAGCGGGCTACTCGGCCGCATGTTTCCTGAGTTCCGTGCGATCTACTGCCGGGTGATCCGAGATTTCTATCATAAGTACACCGTCGACGAGCACACACTGCTGACCATCCGCCATCTGTCTGAGCTGGGTGACCCGGACACGACGGCGCGGCGGCGGTTTGCGAGTATCCTGGCCGAGCTGGCGAAGCCGGAGCTGATTGTCCTGGCCTTGCTGTTTCACGACGTCGGAAAGTGGACGAACCGGAACCACGCCGAAGAGAGCGTCCGGATGGTGGGGGGGGCACTCCGTCGAGTGCGGATTATCCCCGAGTCGATCCGCACGATCGAGTTTCTGATCCGGCACCACCTGCAGATGTCGGTGGCCGCGTTCCGCCGGGACGGTGAGGATCCAGAGGTGGCGCGACAGTTTGCCCGGCTGGTCGGCACCGAGGACCGGCTGAAGATGTTGTGCCTGCTCACGCTCGTCGACATACAGGCGGTGAGCCCGGAGACGCTCACGCCGTGGAAGGAAGAGCTGCTGTGGCGGCTCTACGTCGACACCTACAATTACCTGACCCTTGGCTACGGCGACGACGTGATCGCGACCGGACAGTCGAGCGTCGCCGGGTTACAGGCCCATCGTCCGCCGGAGATCTCAGAGCACGAGGTGACGGAGTTCCTCAAGGGGTTGCCTCGGCGCTATCTGCAGCTCGTCGACCCGCGGACGGTATATGACCACATCCGGCTGTCGCGCAACCTCGAGCCGGACGAGGTGCGTCTGACCCTCGACAAGCAGAACGACGTGTGGGAACTGAGCGTCGCCACCAAGGACCAGCCGCGCATCTTCTCCAACATCTGCGGGGTCCTGTCCTACTTCGGCATGGACATCCTGCGCGGACAGGCGATGAGCAATAGCCACAAGGTGGTGCTCGACCTGTTCCGCTTCGTTGACGCCGACCAGTTTCTAGCGCTGAACGAGTCGGGCCAGTCCGAGCTGACCAGGCTGTTGCAGGACGTGCTCAGAGGCGACACCGACCTCGCCGAGATGCTCAAGGGGCGGGAGGCAGCGCTGCAGGCGCAGTGCGACAAGATCCGAGTCCAAAGCATGGTGCACTTTGACCATCACTACTCGGATCGGTACACGGTGCTCGAGATCGGCGGCGCCAACCAGTGGGGACTGCTCCATCGCATCAGCCGCGTCATCTCGGAACACGGCTGCGATATCGACCTCGTGCTGATCTCGACTGAGGGCGACCTGGCGATCGACGTGTTCCACCTGACCCGCGACGGCGCCAAGCTGTCGCCGAACATCGAGCAGAGCCTGCGCTCCGATCTCGAGCGGGCACTGGGTGTGACAGGTGAAGCTCGTTAAGGCGATCGTGCGGCCCAACAAGGCCGATGCGATCAAGGACGCGCTCGCGAAGTGCAGTGTGGCTGGCATGACCGTCACCGAAGTGCGGGGCCACGGCCGTCAGCGCGGGCACTCCGCCGTGTATCGTGGATGCGAGTACGCGGTGAGGTTGCTGCCCAAGATCAAGATCACGGCGGTGGTGCCGGACGAGACGGCGGAGGACGTGATCGCCGCGATCACGTCCTCCGCCAGAACCGGCGAGATCGGCGATGGGTGGATCTTCGTGATCCCCGTCGAGGAAAGCCGCAGCATTCGCACGGGTGAACGGAACGTGGTGTAAAGCTTTTACGCAAACAACTCTGGACAGGGAGGACAGCGGATGACACCGAACGACGTGATGGCATTGATCAAGGACAAGGGGATCCCGGCGATCGACCTACGATTTATCGACCTGCCTGGGCTCTGGCAGCACTTCACCATTTCCGCGAAGGAGTTCAGCGTGGACGCCTTCGAGGAAGGGGCCGGGTTCGACGGCTCGAGCATCCGCGGATTCAAGCAGATTCAGGAAAGCGACATGCTGCTGTTCCCTGACTCGGCGAGTGCATTCGAGGACCCGTTCACGGAAGCGCCGACCTTGAATATCATCTGTAACGTCAAGGACCCGGTCACCGGCGAGTCCTATTCCCGCGACCCCCGCTATGTCGCCCAGAAGGCCGAGGCGTATCTCAAGGGCACCGGCATCGCGGACACGGCCTATTTTGGGCCGGAGCCGGAGTTCTTCATCCTCGACGACGTGCGGTTCAGCCAGGGGTATGACCATGGCTTCTACTATGTCGACGCAAAGGAGGGGTTCTGGAACAGCGGGCGCGACGAGCAGCCCAACCTCGGGTACAAGCCGCGCTACAAGGAAGGGTACTTCCCGGTGCCACCGATGGACAGCCACCAGGACCTGCGGACCGAGATGATGCTCGAGCTCGAGAAGGTCGGAGTCGAGGTCGAGGTGCACCACCACGAAGTCGGCACCGCTGGTCAGGCCGAGATCGACATGCGGTTCGATTCGCTCGTGAGTATGGGCGACAAGCTGATGAAGTACAAGTACGTCATCAAGAACGTGGCGCGGCGGCACAACAAGACGGTGACGCTGATGCCCAAGCCGATCTTTCAGGACAACGGGTCCGGCATGCACGTCCACCAGAGTCTCTGGAAGGACGGCAAGAACACGTTCTTCGAGGCCGGCGCCTATGCGGGACTCAGCAAGACCGCGATCTACTATATCGGCGGCATCCTGAAGCACGCGCGCGCGCTGCTGGCCTTCTGCAACCCGACCACTAACTCATACCGCCGCCTGGTGCCAGGCTATGAAGCGCCGATCAATCTGATCTACTCGATGCGGAATCGAAGCGCCGCGGTCAGGATTCCGGTGTACTCGGGCAGCGAGAAGGCGAAGCGAATCGAGACCCGGTTCCCGGACCCGACCTGCAACGGCTATCTGGCGTTCAGCGCGCTGCTCATGGCCGGGCTCGACGGCGTCCAGAATAAGATCATGCCGGCGGGACCGCTCGACAAGGACCTCTACGATCTACCGTCCGAGGAGATGGCCAAGATCGAGAGTACACCGGGCAGTTTGGAGGAGGCGCTCGACGCACTGGCGGAGGACCACGACTTCCTGCTGAAAGGCGATGTGTTCACGCCGGACCTCGTGGAGACCTGGATCGACTACAAGCGCGGCGAAGTCGATGCGATCCGCCTGCGGCCCCACCCGTGGGAGTTCGCGATGTATTTCGACATGTAGGCCGGGCTCCAGGATCCGGGCCGGGGATCGGGGTTTGTCGGCGCTCGAGCTATCGAGCGCCGGCGACCCACGCCAGCTCACCTCACGATCGGTCGATGACCTCTCCACCCGCGCATCCCGTCACCGCCCGGGATCTGTTTCTTTCGGTGGATCTTACCGACGACGATAAGCGGGTCTATCTAGCATCGCGTGGATTTCAAGACCGCGTGGTGGCCGACGAACACTCCGCGTTGCGAGGCGACGAGCGTGGTGGGTTGATTCCATGGAACGGTCCTGGGAATATAGCGCCTGGTGCCCCGTGCGAGTCCGGCGTGGTGGCGCGATGGCGTGGCATCAACCGTCACTGGCGAGCTTGACGGGCGTTGCGGCCCGGGAGGACCCATGAACCAGCTGCTTCAGCTTCGACGTCCGTTGTGCGCGGTGACGTTCGGGCTCGTCCTCGCGGGCGTATCCTCCTCCGCGCAGCGGCGGGACGGGGTGCCGGCGCTACCTCCACCGGATGGGCCCGTGGTGCTTCACACCGCCGAGGTCCCCCGGATTCGCGTGGTGCCGATCGCCGGCGGGCTTTCCCATCCGTGGGGGTTGGCCTTCAGACGGAACGGCGACATCCTGGTGACGGAGCGCGACAGAGGCACCTTGCGGGTGGTTCGCAACGGTCAGCTCCTGGAGCGGGACATCCCGGGAGTGCCCGAGGTCGTCTCCGGCATGAGCCGCGCCGGGCTCATGGACATCGCCGTCCACCCGGGCGACGACCGCATCGTCTACCTGACGTATTCCAAGCCGATCGTGCGAGACGGGACACCTGGCGTGACGGTGGCGCTGGCCCGGGGCCGTCTCGACGGGGGCGCGCTGACCGAGGTCCGCGATGTCTTCGTCGCGGACGGTTTGGATCTCGCCATCGCCGCTTCCAGAGTCCTGTTCGCACCGGACGGGACGCTGTTCATGACCGTCGGTGGCTCCTATGTGTTCGCCGATACGGGCAGCTACGCGCAGGATCCACGTTCACACTTCGGCAAGCTACTGCGGCTGAACGACGATGGGACGATCGCCGCCGATAACCCGTTCGTCGGCAATACCGAGTACCTCCCGGAGATTTACTCGATGGGGCACCGGAACCAGCTTGGCCTCGCGTTTCACCCAGAGACCGGCGATCTCTGGGCGACCGAGAACGGGCCGCAGGGTGGTGATGAGGCCAACATCATCAGGCCGGGCAAGAACTACGGGTGGCCGCTCGCGTCTTACAGCCGTGAGTACTCCGGCGTTCGGGTGACCGATACGCCGTGGCTCACTGAGTTCGAACGCCCGGAGGTTCTCTGGTGGCCGTCGATTGCGCCATCCGGGCTCACCTTCTACACCGGCGAGCACTTCCCGGCGTGGCAGGGCAACCTCTTCGTTGGGTCGATGAGGGTCGGCCGGATGCTCCGCACCGGACATCTCGAGCGGATCGTCTTCAACGGGCGGGGTGAGGAGATTCGGCGGGAGTGGCTGCTCACCGAGCTTAAGCAGCGGATCAGGGACGTGCGCCAGGGTCCTGACGGCTATCTTTATGTCCTGACCGATGAGGACGACGCGGTCCTGCTCCGGATCGAGCCGGCGCACGCGATTACCGATCCGCCTGGCAGTAACACGTTTGTCGACCGTGTAACCGAAGCCCGCGTCACACCGCTTCCAGAAGCGGAGTGGACCACCGAGCAGCTCGCGCTCATCGACAAGTATGCCCCCGACGGCAATCCTGGCAACGTGTTACGAACGCTTATCCGGGTGCCGGCGCTGGCTGACCGGGTCTTTCCGTTCATGCGCTACCTCACAGGCGACTCGACGTTGTCGCCTCGTCATCGCACGATCCTGATCCTGCGGACCGCCTGGCTCACCCAGAGCGCCAACCTCTGGGCGACGTACGCGAGTCGCGCCGGCGAGTCTGGTCTAACGGCGGACGAAGTACGGCGGGTCGCTGAGGGGCCCGCTGAAGGCTGGAGCGTGTTCGAGGCCGTGTTGCTCGGATTGGCCGACGAGCTTTTCCGGCACGCGTCGGTCACCGACGGAACCTGGAACGCGCTCTCGGCGCGGTACGACCTCTACAACATGGTCGATGCGGTCGTGACGGTGAGCCAGACCACATCGCACGCGATCTTGTTCAATTCGCTCGGGATCCAGCCCGACGATGACACGACCGCGCGCATCCCCACGAACGACGTGGCCTACCGCGTCGCCGTGTCCGACCGCGAGCCGCCGCTCACCTCGCCGCGGATTGAACCGGTGGAGGGTGATGGGCCGCGGATGGAGCGCACGTTCCGCCGGCATCCTGACATGGCGGAGGCCAGCGGAACGAATCCCGCGTATGTGTTGGACCCGGAGCGGTCGCGGTTGACCCCGCACGACCGCGAGTTGCTTATCCTGCGCACCGGGTGGAACGCCCAAGCGGTGTACGAGTGGGCAAGACACGTCGGCAGCGTCGGCCGCGCCCGCGACCGGGGGCTTGACCCCCTGTGGATCGCGCAGGGCGGGGATGCCACCGGCTGGGACGCGAACGAGCTGGCGCTGATCGACGCTGCCGACGAGATGTACCGCGATTCGATGATCGCCGACGTGACCTGGGCGAGGCTAGCCGAGCGCTACGACACGCACCAGATGATGAGCATCGCGATCACGGCAGCGCGGCATCGAATGCTGTCGATGACGCTCAATGCGTTCGGTGTGCAGCCGCTCCAGAACGACGAGCGGTTTCCGGTGCTCGAGGGCTACTAGCCCGATGAGCCGTGAGATCGACGAACTGTGGCGCCCGCCGGTGCGGTGAGCGTCAGTCTCGTGCGATGTCTTGCAGTTGGGCGTGCTCGATGATCCGCGCGTTGACCATGCCAAGCTCGACGCGACGGTTTTTTAAATGCGCTTCTTCGGTGTCTCCCGGTTCGAGGAGTTGTGATTTGCCCCGACCCTCCACGGTGAACAGGTCACCGGACAGGCCGGCGCCAATCAGGTAGTCGGCGACCGCCCGGGCTCTGCGCTCGGAAAGCTCCTGGTTGTAGGTCTCTGTGCCGCGCGCGTCGGTATGACCGCTGACCGTGATGGCGAAATCGTTGGCGGTCAGAAGGATGCCGGCGATTCGCGAGAGAACCTCCCGGCTTTCCGGTCGGAGCTCCGCCCGGTCGAAGTCGAACTTCAGATAGCCCTCGTCCAGACTCATGACGAGCCCGAGGGCGGTGCGTCGGGTCTCGGCAATGCGTCCCAGCGCCTCCGTCAGCCGGTTCATCTCGGCTTCGGCGACCCGTCGGACCTCGTCGGCGCGCTCGCGCGCCAGTCTCGCTTGTTCCTGAGCCGCGCGCGACGACTCCTCGGCGGCTGTGGCCCGCTGGTCCGCGAGCGTCGCGCGCTGGTCTGCGGTGGCGGCCTGCTGCCGCGCCGCCGCCGCGTTTTCTTCGGCCTGCGTGCGCGTGGCGTCCGCCAGGCGCGCCTCGCGTTCCGCGTCGTCGGCGCGGTCGTTGGCGTCGTCGGCTTTTGTCTCGGTCCGCTGCAGCGTCTCCTCGAGGGAGTCGATCTGCAGGTTGAGCTCGTCGAGGTACGTCAGTGCGCGGTTCGCGACGTATCCGCCGCCGGCGCCGACGACCAGGGCGAGCAACACGAGCCCGGCCTTGCCGGCGTTGGACCTCGATTCGAGCCGCGGTCCTGGCGTGAGAGGGGTAGGGGACATGGGTTGCCTCGATCGCCAGACTCAGTGGCGCCTGGCTCTATTGTCGCCCGTCCCGGCCGTAGATCCTAGTAGGGACGATAGCCGATATGAGCGATGTCGTCGACTTCTCGCGCCTCGGTTTAGGGTGCGCACAAGCTTCCCCACTCCGTGCGGGAGAACCGCCGAGAGGGCAGCGTCCGGCGTAGAATGACTAACACGCGTGGACTGCTGGAGGCGTTCGCCCGATGCGTGGGAGGAGACCCGTCGATGCCGGAGCTGGCCATTCGAGCGGCAACTGCCGACGACCTACAGACGATTGCCGACTTCAACAGACGCCTGGCGGCTGAGACCGAGAACACGTCACTCGACCAGGAGACGGTCACCCAGGGCGTACGGGCGCTTCTGTCCGACCGGACTCGCGGTGCCTATTTCGTTGCTTGCTCCGGTAGGAGGATCATCGGTCAGATCATGCACACCCGCGAGTGGAGTGACTGGCGAAACGGTGACATCTGGTGGATTCAGAGTGTGTATGTGCACCCGATGCACCGCCGGCAGGGCGTGTTCCGATCGATGTACCGGTATCTGAAGACGCTGGCGGCATCCGAACCGGGCGTCGTGGGGCTGCGGCTCTACGTCGCGCAGGATAACCACGCGGCGCAGGCAACCTACGAGGGTCTCGGTATGCAGCGGGTGCGCTATCAGGTCATGCAAGACCTGTTCGGCTAAACGGACCGATCAACCGCGCCTATGAGCGCACCCTCAGTGGCGACGTCAGATACCATTTTGTGATCGACTGCATCCATTTCTAGAGACCGATGCCAACGGTGGATCACGCGGCTCGTGGCGGCGCTGGTCGTCTTGCCTGCCGTTCCCGTCCCGGGCGGTGTCGTGTCAGCACGGCACCAGCCGCACCGGGGCTCCTCGCCGTTGGTTCCGACGATGCGCATCTGGTGTGAGGTGGCCGAACATGGTAGAAAAGAGACGTCTTCGATGATGGGAATCCTGACATGAGTGCGATCTTGCGCAGAGTCATCGGCGCCACCGCTGTCGTCACCATCCTGCCGTGGGTCGTCGCCTCGGCGCTCGCCCAGCGGGCGCCTGTCGAGACCGTGCAGTTCTATGCCGAGTCGGTCGGCCGGGTGATGAAATACAACATCATCCTCCCGCCAGACCGAGATGCTCCCGCGAACGCGGACCGGCTTTACCCGACGCTCTACCTGCTGCACGGTGGGGGCAACAACTTCCAGGGATGGACCCGTTTCCTCGGCGTGTCGAGCTATGCGCTCAACTACGAGATGATCGTGGTCATGCCGGACGTTGGGAACTCCTCCTATGTGAACTGGGTACAGACCGACGACGACCGGAAGAACGCGTGGGAAGACCACATCGTCGAAGACGTCATGGGTCACGTCGAAGCCAACTATCCAGCCCTGCGGGCGCGGGCGGCGCGGGCGATCGCCGGCTATTCGATGGGTGGATTCGGCGCGCTCTCCATCGCCTTGCGTCACCCGCAGCTCTTTATCTCGGCCGGCAGCCACTCCGGGTCCATCGCGTCCGCGCGGACCGCAGCGGAGCGTCTGCGCGCCGGTGGGCTAGCCCGGCCGCCACGCGAGTATTCGCCAGCGGACCAGGCACGCCGGCGGATCGACAATCCGCAGATTGGTCTCCCGGGCTTCAGCAGCCCGGTTGACCGTACCCCGCAGGGGCAGCCGTACGTGACTCCTGAGCAAGCTGACGCTCACGACCCGTTCAAGCTGGTGCTCCAGCTCGCGCCTGACGAACTGCCGTACATCCATATCGATTGCGGCATCGATGATCGGCTGATTGCCAGTGCCAAGGAGTTTGCCAACCTCTTGCTCGAGCATGGCATCCCGTTCGACTATATGCAGTTGAGCGGAGGGCATGACCCAGCGTATTGGATCGAGGCTGTTGGCTACTACATGGGGCTTCACTACGAGGTGATGCAACGGGCGTTGGGGCAACGCCCGTTGGCCGTCCGCCGGGCAGCGCCGTCCCGCTAGTGGCCTGCTCAGAACACGCGGGTCTTGACGGGAATCCGGCACGGGGGCTTGCCAGTGCTGGCTCTCCTTTGGCTATAATGGGCGCCTTGCGGTAGTGACGACCGTGCATTACTCACGACGTATTGAAAGGAGGACCTCGATGAAGTTCACCATCAGTCTTGTCATCGCGCTCGGCCTCGCGGTCGCGGCGACCGCCACCGGCGGCCTGTACGCGCTGCAGGGAGGGGGTGCGGCCACGCACATCGGGCACATCATGGACGAGGCACCCAACCCGCCCGAGGGCCTCGAAGGTCTCGGTTATCTGCAAATGCTTCAAGAGGAGATCGAAAGCTCGGTCGCGATCATGGGCCTCGTGACGCCGGCGTCTGCCGGTCGGTTGCAGTTGCGTTTGACGGCACGGCAGGTCATGCGGTGTGTCGACCGCCTAGCGGAACCGGTCGTCTTCATGCGAGGAGACCCTGAAGGACACTGCGGCCGGGTCTATTTTGGCATCCGGCCGGCGGCGGAGGCGATCATCAGTCATGTCCAGCTCGCGACCGAGAGCACTGACGCGTCTCCAGCCGTAAGGACGCACGCCACCCACGTAATCGCCTCGGCTAATAACATCATTAGCCGCAGCGACGAAATCGAAGAGCTCGTCCGCCAGGTTTTTGAGGGGGATGACACGGAAGCGTTTCGGCCGCTGGTCGTCCGCATCGGCGAGCTCGTGGATGCGCTGCTGCACGGAGTCGACGCCAACGGTGACGGCACGATCGGTTGGCAAGAGGGTGAGGGCGGTGCCGACGCCATTAGCCAGCACATGGGATTGATGCAGGCGGGGTAGGGGCGCCGTCTCGACCTGCTTACGTCGCACGCGGGGATCGCCGTCCCGCTCGCGGTGCCGGGGCGGCTTCGGCGGCACGGAGCTGTCTCTTCGGGTCAAGTGTGAGGGCCGGCAACCAGCCGATTCGGCTCCGGACATGCTCGCCGGCCGGTGTGTCACCGGACGGCCCGGTCGGATTGGGCGCCGGCTAGACCGGCTTCGTGGTGGAATTGGCTAATCAGGCTCCCTGTGGCCGCTACCTGCGGCCCAGAATTCGGTTCCATTCATCGACATCAGCCTGCCGCACTGCGAGGAGCGGGCTCGGGTCGCCCTCGATGACCACGGTCGTCATGGCGTCGTTTTGCGCGATGGCGTCTACGACTTCCTGTCCAGACGACACTTTGCCGAACACCGAGTGCTTGCCGTCGAGGTGGGGAGTGGGGCCATGTGTGATGAAGAACTGGCTTCCGTTCGTGCCCGGGCCCGCGTTGGCCATCGACAACGTGCCCGCCGCGTCGTGCCGCAATAAGGGACTGAACTCGTCAGCGAAATTGTAGCCAGGTCCCCCTTGTCCGGTGCCGGTCGGATCACCACCCTGAATCATGAAATCGGCGATGACACGGTGAAATATCAGCCCGTCGTAGTACCCACGCTGCGCTAGGTTGACGAAGTTCGCAACGGTCAACGGGACCTCCGCGGGAAAGAGCGTCACATGGATGTCCCCTTTCGTCGTCTTGAAGACGGCGGCCAGGCTGGCCGTTGGGGCGGCTTCGATGGGCATTCTCGTCTGCCTCCACTGGGTTAACTGATACCGCAGGTGGCGGGCGGTTCCGAACACGCCGGCCCGCTTCCCGTTCGACTCCGGCTCTGAATGTCCACGCTCGTTCGGTCCCGTGGCATCAGTCGATCGACCGGATCATGACGGGCCCATCGGAACCTAGATTGAGATGTGAACAGCTGCCACGAACTCGGTTCAAGGATAGGTGCTTTCATTGGGCTCCGGTAGTCCCGCCAAGATCCTCTCAGGATCGGTGCTCAAGCTGCTTCCGGTCCCGATGCCACACGGCACGTTGTGCCTCATACACGCTTCCCCCAGAGTCCTGACTGCGTCTCGGACTTCCGGGGCGCCACCGTTTGCGCCGGGCGTGCCCACACCGAGCGCAAGACTGAGGTCAGCCGACCCGATCATCACGGCGCCGAGGCCGGGCACCTGAAGAATCTCGTCGATGTTGTCCAGGCACTCGCGCGTTTCACACATGATGATAGCCAGAAGCTCCCCGTCCGGGTTGAGCGGCCACACGTCGGCTCTGCGCGCGTAGTCATCGCTCGACAGGTCCCAGACCCGGGTCGCGCCTCCGGGACCCCATCCGCGCCGACCTGGTGGCTCTGGAATCTGCGTCCCACGCTGCGGCGGATACCGCATCGCACGAACCAGTTCGGTGACCTGCGCCGCGCTGCGGACCTGAGGGAGGACGATCCCGAAGGCACCGGCGTCGAGCATCTGCTTGACCACATGATGGAAACTCTCGTCCGCCTCGTGATTGATGCGGACGATCGGGGTCACCCGCGGCTGCGCGGCGTCTTGCTGCTCGAACGCGTTGAGGGCCGTCTCGAGGTCGTCGATCATGAACGGGTTATGCTCGAGCGAAATGGTCCGCCAGTGTTCACCGCCGATCGCCGCCTCGCCGTTCGCGAACTGCTCGATGGCCCGGTTCAGGCGCGCGCCCGATCCCTGCTGCGCCGAGGGCCCAGACGTTACCGCCGCCCACGCGATTGCCGTTAGACCGAGCACCCACACGAGATGGCGCGCGGACGCGGTTCTCCTCAGTTTCTCAACTGTCATGGCTCGTCCCCTCATTTGTGTCGCCAGGTGAACATTCAGTTTGGCCTTCTATACCTCGGATCTCAAGTTACAGTCAAAGCCGGTCCCCGCGCCGGCAGCGGTATCCGGTGTGAGCATGTCGTTGCTGGCCACACACTGCGGTAGATCCACGACCGGTGTCACGCGACCTCGAGCTTCGAGACTCCCGTGCCGCCGACGGCCGGGAGAGACCGCTGCGACGGTCCGGGGATGCTCGGGGAAGCAAGACCGGCGGCAAATCTACTTCAACCCCATCCGTCTCTTGTACTCAGGCCAGCCGGTTCGGAGCCGCAGAAACGCGTCGACATCGGCACAGCGCAGAAACGGGTTCGTGCATCGTTCGAGCCCGATCGTGGAGCTGGGTCTGGCTCCATAATCATGCCCTGGCCAGACGGTGGTCTCATCCGGCACCATGCCGAGCACCCGCTGCAGGCTGGCCCACTCGGTCCGCGCGTCCTCGTCGGTCTTTGCGCCTCCCACCTTGCCGACGAACAGCAGGTCTCCGGTGATGAGCAGGTGGTGCACCGGCTCGTACAACACGATGTGGTCGTCACAGTGGCCTGGCGTATGGATGCACCGCAGCCGGAGCGCACCCACCGCGAGCTCCGCCCAGTCGGCCAAACCGACGTCCGGCGATTCGGGTGCGTCGGGGTGGGCGGCGACCGGCGCCCCGGTCCGCGCGACTGCCACAGGGTTGCCTTCTGTATGATCCGAATGCCCGTGGGTATTCACGATGTAAGTGACCGCCAGTCCCTGGGCGGCCGCGCGCTCGATGAGCGTCTCGGGCGAGTACGATGGGTCGATGAGCACACTCCGCCCCGTCTCCCGGTCGCCGACCAGATATGCGAAGTTACGATCACCTCCGGTTCGCAGCTGCTCGAAAATTAGTTGCATGACGTCATCGGCTTCGCTGGGGGCAGGAGCCCGTGGCGCACATCGGAACTCGTCTTACCTCATCCCCTCACGCGTCACGGTCTGCGTCCCGTACGAATGCCCCAGCACGGGGTGCGGCGTGTAGAGTTCCTCGAGCCCAGCGCACTCGTCGTCGTCGAGCGCGACATCGACCGCGGCGACCAGCTGATCGAGCTGTTCCAGCTTGGACACTCCGACAATCGGTGCCGTGACACCGGGTTGACGCAACAACCAGGCGAGGGCAATCTGGGCCGGCGTCAGCTCTCGGCGCGCGGCGAGCGCGTTGACCCGCTCGACGACCCGGAAGTCGGTGTCGGCGTAATACAGCTGGTGCGCGAAGTCGTCGCTGCGGGCCCGATCCGTGATCCCCCACCGCTCACTCTGCGGCCGGCGCGTACCGGCGAGGAATCCTCGAGCGAGGGGACTCCACGGGATTATCCCGACCCCCTCGGTCCGGCACAGCGGAAGCATCTCCCGTTCCTCCTCACGGTAGACGAGGTTGTAGTGGTTCTGCATGGCCACGAACCGGGTCCACCCTCGCTGGTCGGCGGTGTAGAGAGCGCGCGCGAACTGCCAGGCGAACATGCTCGAGGCGCCGAGATAACGGGCCTTGCCGGCGCGGACGATGTCATCGAGTGCCTCGAGCGTCTCCTCGAGCGGGGTGTCCGGATCGTAGCGGTGGATCTGGTACAGGTCGACGTGATCGAGTCCGAGCCGGCGCAGCGACGCGTCGATGGCGTCGAAGAGATGCTTCCGGGATAGTCCCCGATCATTGGGACCGTCACCCGTCGGGAAGTAGACCTTGGTCGCGATCACGACCTGGTCGCGCTGAGTCAGGTCCTTCACGGCACGGCCGAGGATCTCCTCGCTCAGACCGAGCGAGTACATGTCGGCGGTGTCGAAGAAGTTGACACCGTGCTCGATCGCGCGCGTGATGACACACCGCGCATCCGCCTCGGGTCGCACCCACTCCCGCCAGCTCGACGACCCGTAGGTCATCATGCCGAGACAGAGCCGGGACACCTTTAGACCGGTGCGCCCGAGCGAGACGTACTCCATTGTGTCGTGTCTGTCTGTGCCGCCGCCGCGGTCCGGTGAGGACGACATCGCGAGGGGCGAGGTCGAACCGACCGCTTCTGCAGCCACGGCCGGAAAAGCCGCCCGGCCCGCGTACACTTAGTGGCAGTGCCCGTGCTCCACCGACCATACCTGCCCGGCCGGGCAGGTATGGTCGGTGAGTTCGGTCGTGGTGAAGCTGAACACCAGCGCGACCAGCGCGGCGACGGCGACACTGACGATCGCGATCCAGGCCGCTGGGCTCAGCGCGTGAGCCTTGCCCTCACAGCACTGTTTATATTTCTTGCCACTGCCGCACGGACACAGATCGTTCCGGCCGACCTTGCCAGCAGCTGCCACTTTCACGTCCTCCAGAATCCATGCGTGCTCCCGGCCCGGCCGCAGGAGCGCACGCGGTCGAAGCACCGACGCACCCGCCTTGACCAGGACGAGGAGCCAGTATACTGCAGGAGGAACCGCGGCCGGAGCACCCCTGAAGCTAGACCTCGAGCCGTCACGGACGGCGGTCGGTGCAGCACCGTTGCGTTGCTCGTTCGGAGGCCCGTGGGGTGGAGGCCGACGTCGAGCATGACGACATCGCCCGGGGCGTTCGCCGTACGCCACCTGATCGCATCATGATCAACGACGCCCACTGCCATTTCTTTTCGGCGCGGTTTTTCGCGGGGCTAGCCAGTCAGATGATGTCCCACTCGCCTGGTGACAGTGCCGACGCCATCCCCGGTCGGCTCGGTTGGGAGCCGCCGGGTGACCCCGAAGCACTGGCCGACCGGTGGGTCGCCGAGTTCGATCTCCATGGTGTCACTCGCGCCGCGGTCATGGCCAGTACGCCGGGCGACGAGGAATCGGTCGCCGTCGCCGTGCGCCGGCACCCGATGCGGCTTGTCGGCATGAGCATGGTGGACCCGACCGCACCTGACGCGAGCACCCGTGTCCCTCGCGCGCTGGGTGATCACGGGCTCCGGTGCGTCTGTCTGTTTCCTGCGATGCACGGCTACGCACTGGACCACGACGGCGTCGACCGCGTGTTCGCGTCGGCGGCCGACGCGGGCGCCGTGGTGTTCGTCCACTGCGGCGTGCTGACGGTCGGTGTACGGCGCAAGCTGGGACTCGCGACCCGTGTCGACATCAGGCTCGGCGACCCGCTGGCGCTCGTGCCCATCGCGTCCCGATATCCAGGGGTGCCGGTGGTGATTCCGCACTTCGGCGCCGGGTTATTGAGAGAGACGTTCATGGCAGCCGACCTGTGCCCCAACATCCACCTGGACACGTCCAGCTCGAATGGGTGGCTCAAATACGTGCCGGGGCTGACGCTCGCTGCTGTGTTCCGGCAGGCACTCGAGGTAGTCGGACCGGAACGCCTGCTATTTGGCACTGATTCGTCGTTCTTCCCGCGTGGCTGGCAACGGTCGGTCTACGAAATCCAGTCGTCGATTCTCGATGGCCTCGGGATCGACACCGGCGCGCGCGCCAGGATTCTGGCCGGCAACTTCGACCGAGTGTTCGGCGACCCGAGCTCCGTATGACGAACCAGAAGTCCTTCATCTTCGACACCGAACTACATCTGGTCAGGCTGACCGGAGTCAAGGTCCGCAGCCTCCAGGAGCTCCGCGCGGCGTTGCCAGGGGTGCCAGGGTCGTCTATCTTCTTCCACACACACCAGGAATATCTGACGCACCCTTTTCAGCGCTCCGCACACTCCAACGACTTCGCGCGCTGGGTCTCGCAGACGCTGCGCGAAGAGGCGCTGGCCGAGAAGCTGGCGGCCATCGACCTGCTCGCGTTCACGACCATCCGTCAGCTCCGCGATGCCATCACCCAGGCGGTCGACGAGTATCTCGGCGAGCTGGGTCGTCCCACCTACGAGTGCCGTCCGGAGGAGGCGTTTCACTTCTGTCGATCCCGCAGCTTCGTCCTGCCGACCGGTCTCGTCGCCGACGATGTGGGAGATTTTTTTCAGAAGGTGGCGTCGATCTCGAATGCCTCGCTTTACTTCCACTTCTTCGAGGCGCGGTTGCGGCTCCACCGCCGGACCAGCGACTTCTCGCGCTGGCTCTCCGACCGCGGACGTCCAGAGCTCGCTGCGGCCATCGACGGTCTGAACCCCTACGTCCGTACGCTCGATGAGCTTCGACGCGATATCGTCCGGTTGGGCACGGACGATGGAGCACCCGCGTGAGCGAGCACATCGAGGACTACCGCCCGGTCGTTGGGTCGCAGGTGATCGATGAGCTGTTGTTGCTGGCCGACCGGGTGCGTCACCGGCGACTCCAGCACATCAATTCCACGTCGGTGGGCGGCGGAGTAGCCGAGATCCTGACGCAGATGGTCCCGCTGTTTCGCGACCTCGGCATCGACACGACCTGGGACGTCATCAAGGGCAACCAGGCGTTCTTCGCCGTCACCAAGGCGTTTCACAACGCGCTCCACGGGGGTGAGGAATCGATAACCGAGGAGATGTTCGAGGTCTTCCGCGTGACCACCGCCATGAATTTGGCCGACTTGAACACCTTCGGGGATGTGGTCGTCGTGCATGATCCCCAGCCGGCTGGCCTGATCGCCAAACAGTCCGAGGTCGGCGGACGCTGGTTCTGGCGCTGTCACATCGACGTCTCGACACCCGACCCGCGGGTGTGGGGGTTCCTGCGGGACTACGTCGCGCGGTACGACGCCTCGATCTTCTCGATGCCGGATTTTGCCCAGCAACTCACGATCCCGCAGTTCATGGTGACACCGTCGATCGACCCGCTCAGCGACAAGAACCGCAACCTGCCGGACAACGAGGTGCGGGCGGTCGTGGAGGACCACGGTCTCGACCCGGATCGTCCCATCCTGACCCAGATCTCCAGGTTTGATCGGCTGAAAGATCCGCTTGGGGTCCTGCGGGCCTATCGCATGGTGCGGCGGCGTCATGACTGTCAGCTGCTGCTGGCCGGTGGCGGGGCGACCGACGACCCGGAAGGCGAGGAAGTGCTGCGCGAGGTCCGGGACGCGGCCGGCAACGACCCAGACATCCACGTTCTTGAGCTGCCGCCGTTCAGCGATCTTGCCATCAACGCGCTGGTTCGTGGATCGACCATCGTGATGCAGAAGTCGATCAAGGAGGGATTCGGGCTGACCGTGACCGAGGCGCTCTGGAAGCGGAAGCCGGTCATCGGCGGCGCGGTGGGCGGCATCCGTCTGCAGCTGCTGAACGGGGTCACCGGGTTCTTGGTGCACTCACCCGAGGGCGCGGCCAACCGCGCGGTCGAACTGCTCGGCGACCCGGAGCTCCGGGCGGCGGTCGGGGCGGCCGGACACGAGCACGTCAAAGAGAACTTCCTGACCACGCGGCACATTCGCGACTACCTGTTGCTGATGCTCGCCATGGAGCATGACGGCACGGATCTGTCGTTGCTGCCCGGCATCGCCGGCTGACCAGAAGCCCGGAACGTCACGAGCCGTGGAGGGCAACCATGTGGGGGTGGTCTCCGATCCTCGAGCTTCGGTGGGGTCGCTATGCGGCCGGAACGGGAGTCCTGTACTCGTTCGGGATCGTCTGGCGATGGCCCCGTCGCGCACGTGCGCGCCTCGCGGGTGCGGAGTGGGGCCTTGGGGATCCCCGCGGAACGCTCGCGTGGGGTTCGGGGCGCAGACCCGACTGAGGAAGCCCCCCCGCAAGCGACCGAGCCGGGGTGTGGGGGGAGCCCCACGTGAGTCAGACCACGAGCAGCAGCTTGCCGATGTGAGTGCTGGCCTCCATGATGCGGTGAGCCTCGGCGGCCTCCGCAAGCGGCAGGCGCTGGTCGATGACGGGGCGCACGCGTCCGGTCTCGAGCAGCGGCCAGAGCCGTGCGCGGACCGCTTCGACGATCGCGGCCTTCTCCTCGACGGTGCGCGCTCGCAACGTGGTGCCGGTCACAATCAGACGCCGTCGCATGAGGGCCGCCAGATCAATATCCGCGCGTGCGCCGCTCATCAGCGCGATGATGACCAGCCGGCCGTCGAAATTCAACAGCCGCAGGTTCCGCCGGAGATAATCCTGTCCGACCATGTCGAGGATGACGTCGATCCCTGCATGGCCTGCCGCAGCGCCCACCGCCGCCACGAAATCGGTCTCCCGATAGTTCACCGCCTTCGCCGCGCCCAGCGCTTCGCACGCCGCGCACTTCTCGGCCGACCCGGCCGTGACGAAGACCCGCGAGCCGAGCACGCGAGCAAGCTGGATCGCCATCGTCCCGATTCCGCTCGACCCGCCGTGAACGAGCAGCGTCTCTCCTGGGATGAGGCGACCTCGATCGAACACGTTGGTCCACACCGTCATCGCCACCTCGGGCAGCGCAGCGGCGTCGACGACATCGATCCTGGCTGGAATCGGCAAGCAGAGGGACGCAGGTACCGCACAGTACTCGGCGTATCCGCCGCCGGCGAGCAGTGCGCACGCCGTATCCCCTGTACGCCACGCGTGCACGCCATCACCAACCGCAACGACCGTGCCGGACACTTCCAGGCCCAGCACGTCCGGCGCCCCCGGCGGAGGCGGATAGTGGCCGCGACGCTGCATGACATCGGCACGGTTCACGCCGGCCGCCGCCACCTTGATGAGCAACTCGCCAGCACCGATGGCCGGCACGGTGCGCTGGCCGATGACGAGCATGTCGGGGGCTCCTGGCGCCGTGATCTCGATCACCCGCATCGTGCTCGGAATCTTCTCCATCGTGGCCCCCCGTACTTCCTCAGCGTGCCGTTAGATAGGATGTTCCGCCCGGAAAATGTTCCTGAACGTCAGACACGGGACACTAGTATAATCACCGCACTTTGATAGCCACGCCGGCCGCTCCAATCGACCGGCGCTCGACGTTTCCCCACGCGCACATGCCGGTCAGGATTAAACGCATCGGACTCTGGCGGACGGCGGTCTCGAATCGTCCGGGCGCAATCACCGAGGCGCTCGAAGTGCTCGCGCAGGGCAACGCGGACCTCAAAGTCGTCCGGGTGCGTACCATGCCGGGTGGAACAGGACGTCACACGATCGAGGTCTACGCTGGAGAGGGAAAGCGGGCCGCGATGGTTGCCCGTGCCGCCGGCTTCAGTCTGGCCCCGGCCACGACCGTGCTTCTCCAGGGGGACGACCGTCCTGGACTCGCCTACGCGGTCGCCAACGCGGTCGCCTGAGCCGGCCTCGTGGTGTGCGACCTTGAAATGGACGTGGTCGGGACACGCTACTCCGCTATGCTCACCTTTAACAGCGAAGCAGACGCCGACAAGGCGGTGGTCGTCATCCGCAAGGTCACGCGCGGTGGAGCGGGCCGGATCTATCGGGCGCGGTGAGAGATGCGTATCCTCTTGATCGGGTACGGTCGAATGGGCAAGCTCGTCGACCAGCTCAGCGAGGCTTACGGCTTTGAGGTGGCCGGGCGGCTCGACATTGACGACAACCGCGGCGGCGCTGGTATCACCGATGACGGGGTGCGTGACGTCGACGTGGCGATCGACTTCTCGACCGCCGACGCCGTGGTCGACAATCTGCCTCGGCTGGCCAAGCGTGGAATCAACCTCGTGGTCGGCACGACCGGGTGGCTGGCCGAGGAGGCCGCGATGCGGAAGATCGCAGAAGACGCCGGGATTGGCGTGGTCGCGGCCGCGAATTTTTCCCTCGGGGTCAATCTGTTCCTGGCCGTCGCTGAGCGTGCGGCACGGTTGTTCGAGTCGCATCAGGAGTTCGGCGCCTGGATCCACGAGATCCACCACGCCGCCAAGGTAGACGCGCCGTCAGGCACCGCCCTTGCCCTGCGGGCGGCGATGGAGCGGAGCGGGTACGCTCGCACCATCGACATGGCGTCGACACGTGTCGGGTCGGCGCCGGGTACCCACACGGTTGGGTTCGACGGCCCGAGCGAGACGATCGTCTTGACGCACGACACGCGGGACCGCGCGACGTTCGCGCGTGGCGCGCTCGCGGCGGCGCGCTGGGTGCATGGCCGGCGCGGATGGTTCTCGATGCGCGATGTCCTCGAGCTCGATGCGGACTGAAATGATACACACCTGGTCTGGATGCGGCACGGCGCTGGTCACGCCGTTCACTGCTGGCGGCGCTGTGGACGAGGCGGCGGTACGCCGTCTCGCCGACCGGCAGATCGCCGGTGGCGTCCAGTTCCTGGTCCCGTGCGGCACGACCGGCGAGAGCCCGACGCTCACGCGCGCCGAGCATCGACGGGTCGTGGAGCTGGTGGTGGATGCGGCGGCCGATCGGGTCCCCGTGCTTGCCGGGGCGGGTGGCTACAACACCCTGAACGTGATCGATCTGGTCGCCGACATGGAACGCGCCGGGGCGGACGGCATCCTATCGGTCACGCCGTACTACAACAAGCCGACACCGGAAGGTATCTATCAGCACTACCGGGAGATTGCCGAGAGTACCCCCTTGCCGATCGTGGTCTACAACGTGCCCGGCCGCACCGGCTGCAATATCGATGTTGACACGCTGTGCCGGCTGGCCGACATCCCGAATGTCGTCGGGGTCAAGGAAGCTTCGGCCAACATGTCGCAGCTGTGTGAGATCTGCCGCGTGGTCCCTAGCGGTTTCAGCGTCCTGTCGGGAGACGACCTTTTCACGGTCCCCCTCATCTCCGTGGGTGGCACCGGCGTCGTCTCGGTAGCGTCGAACGAGGTTCCGGACGAGATGTCGCGCCTGGTGTCGTCTGCGCTCGCCGGCGATTTCGACACCGCCCGACGGCTCCACATCGGGCTCCTTCCGCTGATGCAGGTCAATTTCATCGAAGCCAATCCGATACCGGTTAAAGCGGCGATGGCGCATCTCGGGTTGCTGGAGCCCCACTATCGCTTGCCGTTGGTCCCGCCGCGACCAGCGACACTTGCACGCATCGTACGGGTGCTCGACGAGCTCGGCGTCAAGCCCCGCTTCAAGCCGGCCACGTCGAACTAACATGGGGCTTCGCCCCATACTCCCAGCTCGGTCGCTTGCTGGGGTCCCGACGCCCCGCGGTCGCCCCGAGCACGGAGAACCTACAGTGACCGCTGACCTTCAGTCGCTCGCCACGACCATTGCACGTCTCTACGGGGAAGGCGCTGACGCGGACAGCGCCGAGGCCCGCGCCGTCTTCGCGGTCTTTCGGTCCGAGCTGTCGTCCGGCCGTGTGCGCGCGGCCGTTCCGGATCCCGGCGCCGCCACGGGCTGGGTGGTGAATGCCTGGGTCAAACAGGGCATCCTCGTCGGTTTTCGATGCGGCGAGATCACACGGTTCGCCGGGTTTGACCCTCAGGTGCCGTTTCTCGACAAGGACACGCTGCCACCCAAGCCACTCGACCCGTCGTCACGGGTCAGGCTGGTGCCTGGCGGATCCTCGATTCGAGACGGTGCATATGTGGGACGCGGTGTGATCTGTATGCCCCCGATGTTCATCAACATCGGCGCGTATGTCGGCGAGGACAGTCTGATCGACTCCCACGCCCTGGTCGGGTCCTGCGCGCAGGTCGGTCAGCGCGTGCATGTCAGCGCCGCGGCGCAGATCGGTGGGGTGCTCGAGCCGGTTGGTGCGCTCCCCGTCATCATCGAGGACGACGTGCTCGTGGGTGGCAGTACCGGTATCTACGAGGGTGCCGTTGTGCAGGCGCGGGCGGTGATTGCGGCCGGCACGGTGCTGACCGGGTCGACGCCGGTCTACGACCTGCCCCGGCGACGGGTGATCACTCCGGAAGACGGCCGGCCCGTCGTGATTCCGGAGGGTGCGGTGGTGGTGCCGGGTACGCGGGCGGTTACCGCCGCGGCCGGCCGCGAGTGGGGGCTGGCACTGGCGACACCGATCATCGTCAAATATCGCGATGACCGCACCGACACCCGCACTGAGCTCGAGACATGGCTGCGGTGACGACGTTCGATGTCGTGGGTCTCGCCAGGTCGCTGATCGACATCGACTCGACCACCGGAAGCGAGGGTGCCGTCGCCCAGTGGCTCGCGAGCTGGCTACGCGCGCGCGGTTACGCTGTCGACGAGCAGCCGGTCGAGGGAGAACGGGTCAATCTCTATGCGACTCTGGGCCGGCCGGTTGTGGTGCTGTCCACACATCTTGACTGTGTTCCGCCGTTCTTCTCGAGTCGGGAGGAGAATGGTCGTCTGTATGGACGGGGTGCCTGTGACGCCAAGGGGATCGCCGCCGCGCAGGTCGGCGCGATCGAGCAGCTGCGAGCAGCGGGCGAGACCCGGGTTGGTCTGTTGTTCGTGGTCGGTGAGGAACGCGGTAGCCACGGGGCCCACGCCGCGAACCGGGTGTCACCAGGGTCCCGATATCTGGTCAACGGTGAGCCGACCGACAACCGGCTGGGCACCGCGACGCGAGGTGTCTACCGGGTCAGGCTGCACGCTAGCGGCCGGTCGGCGCACTCGTCCCACCCCGAACAGGGCGAGTCGGCGATCGAGAAGCTGATCGATTCCCTCATGGCGCTTCGCACTCTCGAGCTGCCGCTGAATGTCGCTCTCGGGACCACTACCTATACCGTTGGCTTGATCGAGGGCGGCGTGGCCCCCAACGTCGTCCCGCCGCATGCGAGCGCCGAGATCAACTTCCGCATCGTGGGTCCGGCGGCGGCCGTGCGGGTGGCGCTCGAGTCGTTGACGACGCTGGTCCAGGTGGAGGACCTGGTCCATGTGCCGACTGTCGAGCTGATGACCGTACCGGGGTTCGACACCGCGGTCTTTCCATTCACCACTGACATTCCCTTTCTCGCGGCTTGGGGTAAGCCGCTGCTCTTCGGTCCCGGCTCGGTGTTGGTTGCTCACACCTCCGAGGAGCACGTGCGCACGGATGATCTGCGTGCGGCAGTCGGCCACTATGTCCGGATTGTGACGACGCTGCTGGATCGCGTCGAGGTTGGCAGCTAGTGCCCTTCACAGGAGGACTGATCGGCCCTGCCACCCGCGCCTCGGCTATGGCGGATCGACTCGCTCGATCCGTACGCGCTGTAGCTCGATGCGGTTGACCGGCGTTTCCCCTTCGGTCGGCGTCGCCTCGATCCGTTCAACCACCTCAAACCCGTCCACCACCCGGCCGAACGCGGTGTAGACCCCGTCGAGCTCGTCCGCCACGCCGGTGACGATGAAGAACGAGGTGGAAGCGCTCGCCTCGTCGTCACCGCGCGCCATCGACACGATGCCCTTGACGTGCGACGTGTCACTGAACTCCGGTTCGAGCGTCCCGACGAGGCTGCGTTGCTCCTCGGTCAACGGGGCACGGCGGCTCTGGATCCAGCCGGTTTGGATGACGAAGCCTGGCACGACACGATGAAACGCGGTGCCATCGTAGACGCCCGCGTCGGCCAGCCGCAGAAAGTGCCGAACGTGCTCGGGGGCGCGATCCAGGAGGAACTCGACTGTGACTGGTCCGGCGTCCGTATCGAGCACCGCGCGAAACTTGCCCAGCTCCGCCACCGTCTCCGTCGTGAACGGGACGGGCGGCGGGGGCACGGCGTCACGGATCGACATCGAAAGAATCTCGACCCGCTCCAGCGGCTGTCCCTGCGCGTCAACCGGCGCCTCCGAGATCCGGGTCACGACCGGAAGCCCCTCTGAGACTCGGCCCCAGACGGTGTGATGACCATCGAGCGCCGGTTGTGCCACGACGCAGATCAGAAACTGCGTACCACCGCTGTCTGGCTCCCCAGGTACTACCACGGCCGACACGGCGCCAGCAGTGTGCAGCTCGTCGTTGGGCTCAGCGTCGATCAGTCCCAGACCGCCACGCCCGTACACGTCCGCACGGTCCGGATCCTTCGTCAGCGGGTCGCCACCCTGCACGACGCCGCGCGCCACTATGCGATGGAAGATGGTGCCTTCATAGACACTGTCCGCGGCCATCCGCATGAACAGCCCGACGTGGTTAGGTGCCGCTTCCGGCAGCAGATCGATCACGAAGCGGCCGTGCGTCGTCTCCACGACCGCCTGCTTGTCGCGCATCTCGTCGAGCGCCAGCGGTGTCACGTATGGCTCGCGCTCCTGCTGCGCCCAGACCGGCACCGCTTGCAGCAACAGTGTCAACAGCGGCCAGACCGCCATCACGGTGAGTGGTCTCACGTCGTCGCTCCGCGTTCGTCGCCAGGCCGGCCTCGGGAACACTTTCGTTCCGGGAGCCAGAGCGTGCGCCGCATCCCGGTCCGCTCGGCGGCCCACCCCAGGAATTATGCAGGGAATCGTCGTCATCTGGAACCGGCCTGAAGATGGTACAAGGTCCTCCGCCGGGGAACGAGCCTAGACACCCTCCAGTGGCGATTGCAGATCTAGGCATTTGTTACGAGTCCGTCCATTGAAGATATCCAGTCGGATCAGAGGATGCCGCTACTCGAGTACCGGTTGGAAGAGGATGAGCCATCTCCCGCACGGTCCCCCGCGTCCACAGACCATGTGCGGAGCTATCGTGCAGGCCGTGGAGTTGCCCGATTATTCGACATGCACGACTGCGCGCGCGCTGCGATGCCGGTCGACCACCTCGCGCCCGAGCCGCTTGCTCAGATACACCTTCGATTCGCGCGGGTCGTCCCCGGTGGGCTCGAACTTGATGACGTCGAACTCCAGGTGATCGAGTGTGCTGCGCATGGCGTAGGACCGGTTCTTGGTCTTTACGACGACCTCGTCGAAGCCATTGTCGAGTGCCCACGCCTCCTGCTGCTCCGTCAGCGCACGGAAGAACCCCTGTCCGCGCCAGTCCCGGCGTGTACCGCCGATCCAGCTGTAGAGAATTTTACGGGCTTCGAACGCGACACACCCGGCGAGCCGTGTCACCAAGTCGGCTAGTTTCGGCTCGGTGTCGCCGCCGCAGATCTCGTGTGACACCTTGTAGGCGACCGGCACCACTGTGCCCGGGTCATCCGGAAGCGCCGCCTCCGCCATCACGATCTGATGGTCGCGGCTGCGCAGCCTGGCCACGACCTCGGACGCGGTCTTGCGGCGGGGGAATTCGCCGAAGAACTCTTCGATGTACTGGATCTCCAGCGCGCCCTGATGCAGTCCGTACTGTCTGATGTGATACTCCATCGGGTAACGTCGGTGCGCAGACGTCCTCGCGAGCTAAGTGGCCCGTGTCATAAGTACGACCGTATTCGACCGTCTATGCATCCCGCTAGGGTCGACGCAGGATCTTGCCCAGCAGGGCCGACTACTGCCGGGATGCTCCCTGCTCGCGCCTACATCGGCGCGTACGCGGCATCTGTCGAGTAGGATGACCATAGTCCGCTATGCGGAGACCGCACCGGCCTCGTAGGCGAGTGACGGCCCTAGCCACCGCTCTACCTTACCAACCGTCTCCCCCTTGCGCCGAGCATACTGCTCGACCTGGTCGGCGCCGATCCGACCGACGGTGAAGTAGTGCGCCCGTGGGTGCGCGAAGTAAAGCCCGCTGACGCTGGCAGCCGGTGTCATCGCGGCGCTCTCGGTCAGATCCATCTCGATCGAGCGGGCCTGCAGCAGGTCGAACAGCTTGAACTTCTCGCTATGGTCCGGACACGCGGGGTACCCGAATGCCGGCCGGATGCCTTGGTAGCGTTCGCGTCGCAACTCGTCCGATGACAGCTGCTCATCCCGGCCGTAGCCCCACTGCCGTCGCGCCTCGGCATGCAGGTACTCGGCTGCGGCCTCGGCCAGCCGGTCGGCCAGCGCCTTGACCATGATCGCTTGGTAGTCGTCGTGGTTCCGCTCATACTGTTCGACAAGGCGGTCGACGCCGATTCCGGCGGTGACCGCGAAGGCGCCGATGTGGTCGAGCCGTCCGCTGTTACGAGGGGCGATGAAGTCTGCCAGTGACCGATTCGGTCGCCCGTCCGGCTGCACGTCCTGCTGACGGAGCATGGCGAATCGCAGCAGCTCCCGCACATCAGTCCCCGGGCTCGTCGTGCCCGGCTCGAACACGACGATGTCGTCACCCTCGCTGGCCGCCGGCCAGAACCCGAACACCCCACGCACAGTCAGCAAGCGCTCGTCGGCGATGCGTTGCAGCAGCGCGGTCCCGTCAGCATGGAGATGCCGGGCCTGTTCGCCGTACACCGGGTGGTCGAGCACCTCCGGGAATCGACCCTTGAGCTCCCAGGCGGAAAAGAAGAAGGTCCAGTCGATGAACGGGCTCACCTGGGCGATGTCGACGGCGTCGAGCGTCCGCCGGCCGAGGAACGCCGGGGTGGGGATGTCGACCGTAGTCCACTTGTCACGAAATCGGTTCGCGAGCGCCTCGTCATAGGCGCGAAGCGGCTTCGTCCGGCGCGCGGCATATCGTGCTCGGAGCATCTTCTGATCGGCTCGCGCGGCACGGTCGAATTCGGCGCGTCGCGTCGGGCTCAGCAGGCTCGACACCACGTCGATGACCCGGGACGCGTCGGCCACGTACACCGTGCTCTGGTCGTACTCCGGCGCGATCTTGACCGCCGTGTGCTGCCGGCTGGTGGTCGCGCCTCCGATCAGGAGCGGACGTTCGAACTGGCGCCGTTGCATCTCCCTGGCCACGAACACCATCTCATCGAGCGAGGGTGTGATCAGCCCGCTCAACCCGATGATGTCGGCGTCCTCGTCGACCGCGGTCTGGAGGATCGTGTCGCAGTGGACCATTACGCCGAGATCCACAACGTCGTAGAGGTTGCAGCGTAGCACCACCGCCACGATGTTCTTGCCGATGTCATGCACGTCACCCTTGACGGTGGCCATCACGATCTTGCCCCGTGAGGTCGAGGCGGTCCCGCGTGCCAGCCGGTCTTTCTCCATGAACGGCTCGAGATACGCCACCGCCTTCTTCATGACGCGGGCGCTCTTGACCACCTGTGGCAGAAACATCTTGCCCTCGCCGAAGAGGTCGCCGACGATCTTCATGCCGTCCATGAGCGGCCCTTCGATTACCTCGAGCGGTCGATCGTAGCTTTGCCGTGCCTCCTCGACGTCGGCCTCGATGTGGTCCACGATGCCGTGCACCAGGGCATGGGACAACCGCTGTCCAACCGCCGCTTCGCGCCACGCCAGGTCGACCTGCGGCTTTGCACCGCCACCCTTTACGGTCTCGGCGAATCGGACCATCCGCTCGGTCGCGTCTGGCCGCTGATTGAAGATGATGTCCTCGACATGCGTCAGCAGATCCGGCGCGATGTCCTCGTAGACGACGAGCTGACCGGCGTTGACGATACCCATGTCCATGCCGGCCTTGATCGCGTGATAGAGAAACACGGAATGGATCGCTTCACGGACGCCATCGTTCCCGCGGAACGAGAATGAGAGATTGCTAACTCCCCCGCTGACGAGCGCACCGGGGCAGGTCTCCTTGATCACCCGGATCGCTTCGATGAAGTTCACGCCGTAGTCGTTGTGTTCCTCGAGCCCGGTGGCGATTGCCAGAATGTTGGGGTCGAAGATTATGTCGTGTGGGTTGAATCCGGCCGTGTCGGTTAGCAGTCGGTAGGCGCGCTGGCAGATCGCGACCTTCCGCTCGACCGTGTCCGCCTGCCCGGTCTCGTCGAACGCCATCACCACGGCCGCAGCGCCATACCGCCGGAGCCACCGTGCCTTCTTGAGAAAGTCGGGTTCCCCTTCCTTCAAGCTGATCGAGTTGACGACCGGCCTACCCTGGACGCACTTCAGCCCGGCCACGATGACCGACCACTTCGAGCTGTCGATCATCACCGGCACCCGGGCGATCTCTGGTTCGGTGGCGACGAGGTTGAGAAACCGAGTCATCGCCTGTTCGGAGTCGAGCAGAGCCTCGTCCATGTTCACGTCGATGAAGTTGGCGCCGCCGCGCACCTGGTCGAGCGCTACAGCGGCAGCCGCGGTGAAATCGTCCGACTTGATCAACCGTGCGAACCGCTTCGACCCTGTGATATTGGTCCGTTCCCCGACGAGCAGGAAGTTACTCTCGTCCCGGACGGTCAACGTCTCGAGCCCGCTGAACCGTGGGGCGGTCCGGCCCTGTGCCGGCGGCCGGCGCGGGTCAACCCCGTCGACGGCCTTCACGATCGCGCGGATGTGCTCCGGCGTCGTGCCACAGCACCCACCCAGGATGTTGACAAAGCCGCTGGTCGCGAATTCCCCCAGCAGCGCCCCAGTCTCGTCCGGCAGCTCGTCGTACTCTCCGAACGCGTTGGGTAATCCGGCGTTCGGATAGCAGCTCACGTAGCAGTCGGCCATGCCAGCCAGTTCGGCGAGATACGGCCGCATGTCACGCGCCCCGAGCGCGCAGTTGATTCCAACGCTCAGCGGCCGGGCGTGGGCGATGGACACGTAGAATGCGTCGATGGTCTGGCCGGACAGCGTGCGGCCGCTGCGGTCGGTGATCGTCACCGAGATCATCAACGGCAGCTCGATGTCCCGCTCGTCGAACAGGTCCCAAACCGCGACCAGTGCCGCCTTCGCGTTGAGCGTGTCGAACACCGTCTCGAGCAGCAGCAGGTCGCAACCGCCGTCCACCAGACCCCTGGCCTGTTCGGCATACGCGTCCCGCATCGTGTCGAACGTGCTGGCGCGGAAGGTCGCATCGTTGACATCCGGCGAGATTGACAGCGTCCGATTAGTGGGCCCGATCGCGCCGGCGACGAACCGCGGGCGGTCAGGCGTGCGCTCGGTCCAGTCGGTGGCGGCGGCCCTGGCGAGGCGGGCGGCCTCGATGTTCAGCTCGTACGCAATCGACTCGAATCCGTAGTCGGACTGGGCGATGGATGTGCTGTTGAACGTGTTGGTCTCGATAATGTCGCTGCCCGCCTTCAGATACGCGTGATGGATGCCGCTGATCACGTCCGGCCGGGTCAGCACGAGCAGGTCGTTGTCCCCCTTTAACTCGGAAGAATGGCCCGCGAAGCGGTCGCCTCGAAACGCCGCCTCGTCAAGTGGGTGACGCTGGATCATCGTCCCCATGGCGCCGTCCATGACGAGGATACGGTCCCGTAGCAGGTTTTCGAGCCGGCGGCGCGTGTTGGCGCCGTCCGGCCGAGCCGGCTTGTCGCGGGTCTGGGGTATCTTAGGGTGCGTCATCGCCGTTCCGGTTCCATCGCTTGGCGGCAGCCTTTGTGGTCCGCGTCAGACGTACGATCGCATTCGGCGGCGACACGTCCAGCAGCCAGGGTCGGCGCCGGCTCTCGCTCGGTGGGGTCGAACACTACCGGGTGCTCCGTCAGCACGAGTGCCGGGCGGGCGTCTTACCGCCGGTGCGTGGTCGTCTCATGACACGGCCAGTACGCCGTCCGTGATGAACGTCCAGCAGCAGCCGACCGGTGCGCTGGCGGACCGGGAGCGTCTTCGTCCATGCCTCGGTATGGACCCGCAGGCCGAGCACCAGCACCCGCCCTCCCGTATGGAGGAGGCCCGAGGAGCCACCGGCGGTATCGTCGCGACAGGAAGGGCGGCGAGAGCAGCGCGAGGCTGTCTCCGGCCCGCTACGTCCCCGTGTAGATGATCCGCCACACCGTCCCCCCCACGTCGGATGTGACATAGAGCGACCCGTCCGGTCCCTGGGCGATGCCGACGGGACGATGGACCGCGTCCTGGGGTGACAGGAGGGGGGAGGTGACCGCGAAGCCTGCGGCGAACGTCTCGTAGCGTCCGGTGAACTCGCCGTCCCCCTGCGGCGCGAACGCGACCTGATACCCACCCTGCTCGAGTGGGGCGCGGTTCCAGGACCCGTGAAACACTACGAAGGCGCCCTCTCGAAAACGCGCCGGATACTGGGCCCCGTCGTAGAACAACAGATCATCCGGCGCCCAATGGGCCGGAAACGCGACGAGCGGCTGCCCGGCATCCGCGCACCCGCCTTGCATCCGTCCGTCGCCCCCGTATTCCGGTGCCAGCACTTTCTGGCCTTGGAACCGGTCGTGATAGCAGTACGGCCACCCAAAATCGTCGCCCTCGGTCAACTGGATGAGTTCCTCCGAGGGCAACTCGGCGTTCATATCCTCGTTGTACCGGTCAGGCCAGAGCGTGTTCACCGCATCACGGCCATGCTGCACGGCGTAGAGCGCCCGCGCGGCGGAATCCCAGGCGATCGCGACGATGTTCCGGGTACCGGTGACGAACTGTTCGCCATCGGACTCCTGCGTCTGACCGGGGCGCTCTGCGTCGAAGCGCCACACGCTGGCCTGTCGCACGCGTTGCGGACACGGGTCGAGCCCCGGGGCCCCCGGGCGCCGGACCTCCATGCACACGTTCGACGGCGCACCGACGTTCACGTAAAGGCGGTCGGACTCGTCGAACGCGAACGCTTTCTCCGCGTGACTGCGCTGTTCCGGGAATCCGGACACGATCAGCTCCGGTTCGCCCCTGGGCACCAGCTCAGCGGGTGTCATCCGATACCGATACACCTCGGTGGTCGTCGAGAGGTACAGATAGTCCCCGCGCAGTTGCAGCCCGGTACCATAGTGGTCCGAGAAGCGCTGGACGACTTCGGCGCGGCCGTCGCCATCGGCGTCCCGGAGCGCGACCACACCGCCGCCCGGCGGGTTCGGGTCGCTGCCCCGTGAGCCGCGCACGTGGACGTAGATGTCGCCGCCGGTGGTGACATCCAGGTGCCTGGCACCCTCGAGCCCGTCGGCGACCACCAGCGCACAGAAACCGGGCGGCAGCACCAGCCCGCCGTTGTCGAGGTCACAGGTCGGAAGACCGGATGGCCGCTGCGCCCCGGCCGGCGCCGGGATCTGGTTCACTACAACGAGGGCGATCGACACGCCCATCAACACGCTAATCCTTCGGACAGTCATGGAGATCTCCTGCGAGGGCCGATGATTTCGAAAACCTATTGTACGCCTGTATGGCGACAGCGGACAGGCCGGAATGCGAACCCGGTTCGGACACCGGGGGCTGGTGCGGCATGCCCGTGGCCAGGATGACCCGGCGTAGGCACGTCCGAACCGGTCGCCATCGGGTCGCATCGCGTTGCGCCTCCAAGCGCAAGGTTGCTAAGCTTGGCTCATGAGTGCAAGGACGCCGCTGGTCGTCGCCCTCGTTGCCTGCGTCGCTGCGGTGGTGGTCGCCGCCCAACCGCCGCAGGTGCCCGTATTCCGCTCCGGCACCGAGGTCGTCGATCTCTACGTCACCGTAACCGACCGGAACGGGCGCTTGGTCCCGAGTCTGCTGCAGGAAGACTTCGAGATTCTGGATGAGGGTCAGGTGCAGGAGATCGTTCTGTTCGAGAACGAGGTCCGGCCGATCACGGTCGTCGTGATGCTCGACACCAGCGCCAGCATGACACCCAGCCTCGATTTGCTCATGGCCGGAGCGGAGCAGTTTCTCATCCGGCTGCTGCCGGACGATCGTGGCAAGGTCGGCGCCTTCAACGACAAGATCCAGATCCTGCCGGAGACCGACTTCATCGGCGACCGAGACAGCCTGATTCGCGCGCTCGATCGGCTGCAGTTTGGCAACCCGACCCGGCTCTACGACGCCGTCGCCGCGACCGTCGACGCGCTCGTGGATGTTGACGGACGTAAGGTGTCCCTGATCTTCACCGACGGCGAGGACACGCAGCATGAGATCGGCTGGCGCGACGCGCTGAACCGGGCGCGGGACGCGGAGGTGATGATCTACACCATCGGGCTTGAGAGCAACTACTTCAACGGCGTCAGACAGGTGCGCAGCCGGCCTGACGCCAGGCTCAAGACCTTTGCTGAGGAGACCGGGGGCGGGTATTTCGAGCTGAGGGACACCGACGAACTGGGCCCCACGTTCACCCGTGTCGCCCAGGAGCTCCATAGCCAGTACGTGCTGGGCTTTACTCCGGCCATCCGGGACGGCGAGATCCACGATCTCGAGGTCCTGGTAAAGCAGCGGGACATGACGGCGCGCGCCCGGAAGACCTACACGGCGCCGAGCGACCAGTAGCGGCCGGGTTCGGGTTTGCCATCCGGTGGACCCCGGCGGCCAACCCCCTACGCGATCGGCAGCGACCAGCCCGAGGCGGAGACCATCCCCAGTGATGAGGCGCGCCAGTCGATTGTCGGGCGCGCCCACGTCGGCGTCGCGCGGTTCCCGCTCGGTCGCCCTGGGCCGGACGGGCCTGATCGCTACCAGCCAGCCGCTGGCCTCGGCCGCCGGACTCCAGGTATTCCGCGACGGTGGTAACGCCATCAACGCGGCGGTGACTGCGGCGGCGGTCCTGTCGGTGGTCGAACCGACGATGACCGGCATCGGCGGCGACCTGTTCGCGATCGTGCACGACGGGGCCACCGGCCGCGCGCGCGGGTTGAACGCCAGCAGACGGTCGCCCCGCGCGGCGAGTCTCGACCGGTTGCGCGTGCTCGGTCATACGTCGATCCCGGACCGCGGCGCACTGTCGGTGACGGTACCGGGCGCGGTGGACGGATGGTCGGTGCTGCTCGCCGAGCACGGCACGTTCTCGCTGCGGCAGGCCCTTGCGCCGGCGATCGCCTGTGCGCGCGACGGGTTTCCGGTCGCCGAGGTTGTGGCGCGGCAGTGGCGCGAAGCGGCGCCGGCGGCGTTCCTGCCCGGGCACCGTGCGCCAGACTCGGGCGAGGCATTCGCCTGTCCGGCGCTGGCGGCGACGTTGGAGCTGATTGCGGCCGAAGGACGTAACGCCCCTATCGGGGCGAGCTGGGCCGCACCATCGCGCGTGACGCAGCCCGCCGTGGAGGCTGGCTCACCGCGGCCGACCTCGGCGAGCACCGGTCCGAGTGGGTTGACCCGATCCGCGCGACCTCCGCGGATGTCGAGCTGATCGAGCTGCCGCCGAACACGCAGGGGTTGTTCGTCGCGCTAGAGGCGCTGAACATCCTGGCTGAGGACGATCTGGGCCGCCTGGGTCACAACTCGGCCGACTACCTCCATCTGGTCCTCGAAGCGCTCGCCATCGCGTTCGCAGACCGGAACGCGTATCTGGCCGACCCAGCCGCTGTGCCCGATGCGACGCTGCGGGGACTTCTGTCCCGCGAGTATGCCAGAGACCGGAGACGGGACATCCAAGGCGGCCGCGCCGGCATGTACCGGGCGGGTCGCGTCGGACGCTACGCCGGCAGGGGACCGGCCCGGCTGGCGCTCGAGAGGGCGCGGGCGATACGGTGTGTCTGGCGGCCGCCGACGACCGGGGCAACCTGGTCTCGCTGATCCAGTCCCTGTATGCCGGCTTCGGTGCCGGCATCGTGGCCGGCGACACCGGTATCGTGCTCCACAATCGTGGCAGTCTCTTTGTTATGGACCCGGCGCACCCCAATCATCTAGCCCCACGCAAACACCCGTTGCACACCCTGGCGCCCGCGATGGCGCATCGGAATGGACGCCCCTGGCTGGCGTACGGGGTCATGGGCGGCGACATGCAGTCGCAAGGGCATCTGCAGGTGCTGTTCAACCTGACCTGCTTCGGGATGAACATCCAGGAAGCGGGCGAGGTGCCGCGGGCGCGATACGACCCATCGGGTGTAGGTCTCGAACCGGGCATCGCGGGCGCGACGCGCGACGATCTGCAACGCCGGGGACACCGCCTGGTTGACGGTCTGGGCTTCGGCGGGTTCCAGGGGGTTCTGGTCGACCCGGACACGGGCGTGCTGATGGGCGGTTCCGACCCCAGGAAGGACGGACTCGCGATCGGTTTCTAACGAGGGGCTTCGCTCCTCAGAGCAGAAACCCCTCCTTCAGTGGGTCATCGTCGTCGATCAGGAAGGTGTGTTCCCCGGTGATCCACGCCGAGCCCTCAATCTCCGGGATGATCGCGTCGTGATCGGCGACGGCCGTCCGGCGGCGCACACACCCACGAAACAGAGTGCCGACGATGCTTTCGTGAACGAAGGCGCGGTCCGGCACCAGCAGACCCATGGCATCGAGCACCGCCATCACCGCCGCGGTGCCGGTACCGCAAGGCGATCGGTCGACCTGCTGGTTCCCGAACACCGTCACATTGCGCAGGTCAGCTTCGGCACCCTCCGCCACCCCGGTGAACACTGTTCCGTAGACGCCGCTGATGCCTGGTTCGGTGGGGTGTGTCACAGGGACCGCGGTCTCCACGGCGCGCGCGATTTCCATGCCGATCCGCCGGAGGCGTCCCAACGATTCCGTCCGGAGCGGTATCCCCACCGCTTCGCAGTCGACGATCGCGTAGAAGGCACCCCCGAAGGCGACATCTACCAGGATGACACGGTCTCCGATCGAGATCGGCAGTCCGGCGCGGAGCACGAACGACGGCACGTTCTCGAACGCCACGCCGTCGATCCGTCGCCCGAGCGCGCCGGTCGGCGGCGGCGGTCTTTCGGCTTCGTGGGGTCCGGGCACCACGCGGGCGCTCACGAGCCCGGCCGGTGACTCGAACACGACAGCATCGGACTGACCGGCGGCGCTGATCAGGGAGCGTTCCAGGGCGATCGTGCAGACCGCGATGATTCCGTGACCGCACATGGTGCTGTACCCTTCGTTTTGCATGAACAGCACGCCAGCATGCGCCGCCTCCGTGCACGGTTCGGTCAGTATCGCGCCATACATATCGGTGTGCCCGCGGGGCTCGCACATCAGGGCCCGCCGGAGCGGGTCACAGTGCTCCCGCAGCCAGTCGCGCTTCTGTAGCATGGTCTCGCCGGTCGGGGCCGGGAATCCGCCGGTGATGAGGCGGAGCGGCTCACCGGCTGCATGCGCGTCGATCGTATGGATGTGGTGGATCACAGGATCGTCAGCTCCGTTCGACTCGTTGCCTGTCGTGCATCCGGGGTGCTCGCGGTCGTCGCGGCTGCAATCGACTACACGCGGAGGTAGTCGCCCTGCCAGTCGGTGATCAACTTCTTGATCAGCGTACTCTTGGTGATGTTCTCGTCCAGCACCTTGCGCGCCAGCGCAGGTAGCTCCGCGTTGCTCGCGAACCGCAACCCGATCAGCTGGACCGGCGTGAAGTCGTTGATGCGCGCCTGGAGGTCCGCCGGCAGCGCCTCTCGCATCCTGAGTCGCATCTCGAGCCGGATTACCCGATCCTGAGCCTTGAGCGGGAAGAGACGGGCGACGAAGTACAAGATGATCAGCGCGATAGCGACCAGCACGTCCAGGATCGCGTCGAACGACATTCCTCCGAACAGGCCGTAGACCGCCGCGCCGAAGTTGAGCAGGAAGATCGGGCCCGCGATGTAGTGATACGGCGGAATGAGACGGGCATGGTTGGTGAGATTCTGATCCTGATCGGCCATGAGTCCTCCTCGGATGGGTGAACTGCTCCAGCTCACTATAGACTAGTAGCCTGTTCGTGGTGGAACGGGGAAAAGTCGCGTCACCGGGCCGCGGCGCCAGCCTGACCTAGCGCGACTTGGAGGTCGCCAGGCAGGAGCCGACCAGGGAGCACAGACCATGAGCGAGCTAGCATCGAAACGGTGCCTGCCGTGCCGGGGCGGCGTGCCGCCGCTGACAGGCGACGAGTTGGTCGCCTGTCAGCAGTTGTTGGGCGGCGACTGGGAGGTCGTCGACGGACACCATCTCGAGAGGCAGTACCGCTTCGACGACTTCCGTCAGGCGCTCGACTTCACTGTCCGGGTGGGGGAGATGGCCGAGGAGCAGGACCATCATCCGGACATCGTCCTGACATGGGGGCTGGTCACGGTGAGGATCTGGACCCACAAGATCGACGGCCTGACCGAGAGCGATTTCGTGTTCGCCGCCAAGGCCGATCAGCTAGTATCGGCGTGATCGGGCAGCCACCCCACGACATCGCCGACGGCGATCCGCCCGTCGTCGAGCGCCTCGACGACCTGTGTCCCAACGCGCGGCGGCGATCAATGTGACCTGCCGCCACCCGCCCTGGTCGGCGCTGCCGGCGATGCCAAGACCGTGGCGGAGTGTGGCCGTCTGGACGGCGTCCATCGGCCCACGGTGCGACCGCTTGACCCAGATTCGTTCAACTCGTCCCATGTTCCAGCCGTGCTTCGTTGTTTCTGTGGAGCGGCACGCTCGCGGAGAGTCATCGGGGGACGGTCGCCCGCGTCCTCCACGGGCTCCTAGTGTAAGATGGCAGATTCGTGAGCACGGAGAGTCCGGCGACCGAGACCAGCGTAACCGCGGCGCGCGCGGCGCTCGACGCGCACGTGCGCGAGACGATCGACTGGCATTTTAACCAGGCGACCGGGTGCCCGTTCTGGCTCGACTGGGCCAGGCAGGCCGGCTGGGATCCGCGGCAGGAGGTGGCCGGCTTCGACGACCTTGCCAGGTTCCCGCATTTCGAGGACGGGTGGCTCCGCGGCGGGCCGGTTCGCCGCTGGGTGCCCAGGGTCTACGCCGACCGACCTACCTACGTCTTCGAGACCGGCGGCACGACCGGCATCCCCAAGAGCCGGGTCGCTCAAGAGGACTTTCGCATAGACTACGAGCTGTTTTCAGAGACGCTCCCCGCCGAGCACTTCCCGAAGGGTAGCAACTGGCTGATGCTGGGTCCGAGTGGTCCGCGCCGGCTCCGGCTGGCGGTTGAGCACCTGGCGCAGCACCGGGGCGGAATTTGTTTCTGCGTGGACCTCGACCCGCGATGGGTGATTAAGCTCATCAAGAAAGGCTGGCTGGAGCATCTGAAGGCGTACCAGGACCACGTCATAGACCAGGCGGTCACGGTGCTGTCGGCGGGACATGACATCAGGTGCCTGTTCGCCACGCCGAAGTTGCTCGAGGCTCTGGCCAACCGGCTCGAGGCGGATGGGTCCAGCCTGAAGGTGGCCGGCATCACAGGTGTTTTCGCCGGTGGTACCGAGTTCACCCCGCAGTGGAACCGGTTCGCCCACGAGGAGCTGCTCGACGGCATCTTCATGACGCCGACCTACGGCAACACGCTGATGGGGCTGGCGGGGAGCCCGCCGAGCGGTCCGGAGAATGGGTACAAGATCACGTATTATGCGCCGCAGCCACGCGCTGTGTTGCAAGTCGTGGATCCGGACGACGCGGAGCGGGTAGTTGGCTACGGTGAGACCGGTCGGGTAATGTTGACGACGCTCACGAAGGAATTCTTCGTGCCGCGTTTCCAGGAGCGCGACGAGGGCGAGCGCGAGCCTCCGTGCGAGCAGTACTCGTGGGATGGGATCAGCGGGGTCCGGCCGTTCAGCCGCCTGGCTTCAGCCACGACGGTGGGTGTGTACTGATAGCCGGCGGACAGCCGCCAGACGGTAACGAGCAGGGGGACGTGGTGATGATTGCGAGAAATGGAGTTCGAGGGTGGGTCGGGGTGTTCACGCTGGTGCTGGCGACCGGGCTCGCCGCGTGCGGGGGCTCAGCGCCCGAAGCCGAGCCGGCACCGACGGCCGAGGCGCCGATGGAGACAATGGAGGATCTGTCGTCGTCGATGCCGTCGGTGTCGTTCGTGACGCCGGCCGACGGCGCGACCGTGTCGAGCCCGGTGGCGATGGAGTTCATCGTTTCGAACTACAACATCTCGCCGGTACCGTCCGAGGTCGAGATGCCGCGCGAGGGAATGGCGCACCACCATGTCGGCATCGACACCGAGTGTCTGCCGGTTGGCGAGGTTGTCCAGCAGGGCGACCCGTGGGTGCACTTCGGCGATGGGTCGAATCGATTCGAGACGTTGCTCGAGCCGGGCCCACACACGTTGACTCTGCAGCCTGGCGACGACGAACATCGGACGCTCGAAGGTCTGTGCAACACGATTTCCGTGACCGTCCAGTAGGCGGTTGAGCCGTGGTTCATTTTCCGATTCTGCGGTGGGGACAGCCCTATACGAGTCTCGAGGTCGCAAAGGTCGAGCATTTTGCGACCGGTGAGCCGGTGGCCGAGGTCAGCCAGGCTAACCCTGGCCTCGTCGCCAGGGATCTGCGCAAGGGCGCGGCCCGCGCCCGCGAGGTGCTGCGCGAGATTCCGTGCGCCGAGCTGGTGGCGATGGTCAAGAAGGGCGCCGCGCTCTTCGCGTCGGCCGAATTACCGCTCGGTGACGGCACCCAGACTCCGGATGACTTCGTGCGCCAGCAGTCGGCGACGACCGGGCTGCCCGAGCACATGTGCCGGATGAATATGGAGAAGCTGCGGTATGTGCTCGAGCATCTCGACGAGATCCTCAACTCGCTGACCCGCCGGCTCGACTGGGACATTCTGACGCGCGGGTACGGGGAAGAGGACGGCGTAATGCGGAGCTACCAGGCGACCACTCCGGTGGTGGGTATGGTGCTGCCGTCGAACTCGCCCGGGGTGCACAGCCTGTGGCTGCCGATCATCCCGCTGCAGATCGGGTTGGTGCTCAAGCCGGGCCCACAGGAGCCCTGGACACCCTGGCGGATGTCGCAGGCGTTTTTCGCGGCCGGCGTGCCGAGCGAGGCGATCGCGCTCTACCCCGGCCTGGGCGAGGTCGGGGCGGCGGTGCTGAACAACAGTCCCCGCAGCCTCATCTTCGGCGGCACGGCGACCGTCGAGCAATATGCGGGCAATCCAGCGGTCCAGGTGCACGGCCCCGGGTTCAGCAAGATCCTCTTGGGCGAGGATCGGGTCGACCAGTGGGAGCAGTATCTCGACCTGATGGTCGACAGCGTCCTGGTCAACAGCGGACGCAGCTGCATCAACTGTTCGGGCATCTGGGCTCCGCGCCACTCCCGTGAGATCGCCGAGGCGCTGGCCGAGCGGCTCGGGCCGGTCGTGCCGTTGCCGCCAGATGATCCGCAGGCCGCGCTGGCTGCGTTCACCGTGCCTGGTCAGGCCGCCGCGATATCGGCCGACATCGACAACGCCCTTACGGAAGGCGGTGTCGAGGAGGTTTCTGCGACGTATCAGGAGGGTGGCCGGCTGGTGTCGAAGGCGCGGTGCGACTATCTGCGGCCGACGGTGGTCCATTGCGCCTCACCCGAGGCGTCGATGTCCAAGAAGGAGTACATGTATCCGTTCGTGACGGTGGTGGAGTGCCCCCAGGACGAGATGATCAGCGCGATCGGCTCGACCCTGGTGGCGACCGGGCTCACAGAGGATCCCCTGTTCATACGCGCCCTCCTCGATGCACAGAACATCGACCGGCTGAACATCGGGCCGGTCCCGACGATCAAGCTCAACTGGCTCCAGCCGCACGAGGGGAACATTGTGGACTTCCTGTTCCGGCCGCGGGCCTTCCAGCGCGCGTCGTAAGTAGACGGGGCTCTTCGCCCCGGGCCGCTCCCTCGCGGGCGCGTGGTGCGCGCCCTAGCCGTTCCGATCGGGCCAGGGTAGTCGTAGTAAGGCCCTTCAGGGCCACTGACGAATCGGTCACGCCGTGCTCGAAGTCACCAACATCGCCAAGTCGTATCCGACCCCGCGCGGTTCGCTCGAGATCCTCTCCAACCTATCCTTGTCGCTACGGCCAGGCGACGCCGCCTCGATCGTCGGGCCGTCCGGCAGCGGCAAGAGCACGCTGCTCTACATTCTCGGCGCTCTCGAGCCGCCGACCTCTGGCACCGTCACCCTCGATGGGGTCGATCCCTTCGCGTTGGCGCCCGATGCGCTGGCGGTGTTCCGGAACCGGCGCGTCGGTTTCGTCTTCCAGGACCACCTGCTGCTGCCGCAGTGCACCGTGCTCGAGAACGTGCTCATCCCTACGCTGGTGGGGAACGTCGGCGGTGCCGCGCCGGCCCGGGCCCGCGAGCTGCTCGAGCGGGTCGGTCTCGCCGATCGGCTCGAGCATCGCCCGGTGGAGCTCTCGGGCGGCGAGCGGCAGCGAGTTGCGCTGGCGCGCGCGCTCATCCAGGCGCCGCCGCTGTTGCTGTGTGACGAGCCGACCGGAAACCTGGACCACGCCGCCGGCGACGTAGTAGCCACGATGCTGTTCGACCTGCACCAGCGGCAGGCCGCGATGCTCGTGGTGGTGACGCACAACACCGGGTTGGCGGCGCAGTGCCCGATCCGGTTCGAGCTGGTCGGCCAGCGGCTGGAACGAGTCGAGGACATGTGACCAGCGGCACGCTGCTGCGACGTAGCCTGACCCACTTCTGGCGGACCAACCTCGCCGTCATCGCCGGCGTCGGCGTCGCGGTGTCGGTGCTCGCCGGGGCGTTCCTGGTCGGGGCGTCGGTGCGGGCGAGCTTGCGCGACCTGGCGCTGCTACGGCTCGGGCGCGTAGACCACGTCGTCACCTCCGGGCTGTTCTTCCGCGAGGCGCTCGCCGACGAGCTGCTGGCGTCCGGCGCGCTGGGCGACGCGGCGACCCGCACGGTGCCGATGATCGCGCTCGAGGGGTTCGCGACCTATCAGGAAAGCGGCAGCCGGGCGGGCGGCATCCAGGTGTACGGGGTCGACGAGCGGTTCTGGGACTTCCATGGCGTCGAGCCAGACGGGCGTGTGCCGGAGCCGGGTGCCGTGTTGGTCAGCAGCGGACTCGCGCGGGAGATCGCGGCGGTGGCGGACGAGACGCTGCTTGTTCGTGTCCAGCGACCGTCAGCCGTTCCGGTCAGCTCGCTGCACGGGCGGCGCGACGATCTGGGCCGGACGATGCGGCTGCGTATTCAGGAGGTGCTCTCGCCGGACGACCTGGGGGAATTCTCGTTCCGGCCGCAGCAGGGGTTCGCGCGCGCCGTGTTCGTCAATCTCGGTCGGTTCCAGCGCGATCTCGGGCTGGCCCGGCAAGTCAACACGATCCTGCTCGGCACCGGCGACAGCGAGCCGGTCGTCGGGGACACGTCGGCGGCGGTCGCGACCATCGAGACCGCGCTGCGCGCTGCAGTACGGCTGGACGACCTCGGTGTGCGCGTACGGGTCCTGGATGGGCGTGGCGCGCTGGTAGTCGAGTCGGCCGCCGGGTTGCTCGCGGACGCGACCGTCTCGGCTGCTCGGTCGGCGGCCAGCGAGGCCGGCATGGTGGACCAGCCGATTCTGACCTACCTGGCCAACGAGATCCGGTTCGGTAACCGTATCACCCCCTACTCGCTCCTCACCGCGTTCGACCTTGGGGCGCTCGCGCTGGACTCGGTCGACCTCGGCGTCGCCGAAACCGGCCCGCCGCCGATCGTCCTGAATAGTTGGACGGCCGACGACCTCCAGGCGGCGCCGGGCGACATCGTGTCGGTCCAGTACTATCTGTGGGACGAGGTCGGGGCGCTGTTGACTGAGGAGACGGCGTTCCGGGTGGCCGGCGTGGTGCCGCTGGAGGGGCTGGCGGCCGACCGGGACCTTGCGCCAGAGTACCAGGGCATCACCGAGGCGACCGACGTGTCCGATTGGGACCCGCCGTTCCCGATCGATCTCGATCTGGTCCGTCCGCAGGACGAGCGCTACTGGGACGAGTACAGAACCGCTTCGAAAGCGTTTCTCCCGCTGGCGGTCGGGCAGGAACTGTGGCGGTCGCGCTGGGGCCAGGTCACCTCGTTGCGAGTGGTGCCGGCCACCGCGTCGCCCGAGACGGGAGCGGTGGCCTACCGCGCCGCGTTGCGGTCGGCACTCGACCCACTGGCGGCCGGCTTTGTCGTCTATCCGGCCCGCGGGTTCGCTCTCGAGGCGGCGGTTGGGGTGACCGATTTCGGCGAGTACTTCACCTACTTCAGCTTCTTCCTGGTGGTCTCGGCGCTGCTGCTGGCCAGCCTGTTCTTCCGGCTGGGTGTCGAGCAGCGGTTGACCGAGATAGGGGCGTTGCGCGCGCTGGGGTTCGACCAGACCCGCGTGCGCTGGCTGTTCTGGGCCGAGGCGGCCGCGCTCTCGTTTGCCGGCAGTCTCCTTGGGGTGGCGGGCGCGGTCGGCTACGCCGCACTGATGATGTGGGGGTTGCGCACCTGGTGGGTCGATGCGGTGGGGACGACGCTGCTCACGTTGCACTTGTCACCGGTGGCGCTCGGGGCCGGGGTCGGCGGCGGGATGCTCGCCGCCGCCGTCTCGATCGCCTGGACGCTGCGCGCGGTCGCGGTGATGACACCGCGCGCGCTGATCAGCGGGTCGCTGCCAGACGCCGCCGATCGCCGCGGGGCGGGTTCGCGCGTGGCCAGGGTCGTGCGGCGGGCGCCAGCAGTGCTGGGTCTCGGCGGCGCGCTGGCGCTGGCCGCCACGCTCACGGGGCGCGTCGGCGATACCGCCGGGTTCTTCGGCGCCGGTCTCCTGTTGCTGGCGGCGCTGCTGATCCTGGCGTGGGTCCTGCTGGCCGAACAGGATCGCCGGGGTATCGCCGCGCCAGCCACCTGGTCCGTCCTTGGCGTCGGGCTGCGCAATGCCACCGCGCGCCCCGGCCGCTCCGTGCTCTGCATCACGCTCATCGCCTTCGCGGTGTTCATCATCGTGGCGGTCGACGCGTTTCACCGGGAGGGCGGCGAGGCGACTGCCGACCGCTCGTCTGGCACTGGCGGGTACCCGCTGCTGGCCGAGTCGCTGCTGCCGATCGTGCCCGACCTGTCATCCGAGGAAGGCCGGGTCGAGCTGGGGGTGTCGGCGTTCGATGACGCGAGGGTCGCCGGCGCCGCCTTCGCCCGGTTCCGCGTGCGCCCGGGCGAGGATGCGAGTTGTCTCAACCTGTATCAGGCTAAGAACCCGCGGCTGCTGGCGCCAGACGCGGCGTTCGTCGCCGAGGGGCGCTTCGGGTTCGGTCGCACAATGGCCCAGACCGAAGCCGACGTGGCGAATCCGTGGCGGCTGCTCGACCGCGTGCTCGACGACGGTGCGGTGCCGGCGATCGCCGACGCCACGTCGCTGGCGTACGCGCTGCACCTGTCGGTGGGCGACGACTTCATCCTGAACCGAGACAGCGCCAAACCGATCCGGTTGCGGATCGTCGGGGCGCTGTCGGACAGCATCTTCCAGCGCGAGCTGATCATCGGCGAACGCGATTTCATCCGGCTGTTTCCCGAGCACGAGGGCTACCGGTTCTTCCTGGTCGACGCGCCAGCCGACACGGCCGCCGGCGTGACCGCGGCGCTCGAGGATCGGTTGGCCGACTACGGTTTCGACGTCACCTCCGCCCCGGATCGGCTCGCCGCCTTCCATCGCGTCGAGAACACCTATCTGGCGACGTTCCAGGCGTTGGGCGCGCTCGGGCTGCTGCTCGGCACGTTCGGACTCAGCGCGGTCCTGCTGCGCAACGTGCTGGAGCGGCGCCGGGAGCTGGCGCTGCTCCGCGCGGTCGGTTTCAACACGGTGCACGTCTCGCTGATCGTGCTGGTTGAGAACGGGCTGCTGCTGCTCGGCGGGCTCGCTGCTGGCACCGTGTGCGCGCTGGTGGCGATCGCGCCGGCGTGGATCGAGCGCGGCGCGCAGTTTCGGATCATGTCGCTGGGTGGGCTGCTGCTTGTGGTGGTGGCTGCCGGTCTGCTCTCGTCCCTCGCGGCCACTATCGTGGCGGTGAGGTCACCGCTGCTGGCGGCATTGCGCTCCGAGTGACTGGCGCGGCCGCGCACCTAGGTGGCCGGCACGTCGGTGGGCCAGCGCACCTCACATGCTCACAGCTCTTCGCCATCCTTGTCGCCAGTCGTGGCTGACTAGCTAGCTCTTCCATGTTCTATTCAGGCACACGTTAATCTCCCCCATTGTTTCTTCGCGTCACATTTTGATAACACGCAGGTGTTAAACGAACACTAGGGTGCCGTGAGTCGGTCCACACGCGCCCTTCGCGAGCTCCCCAGCGGCTAGGTCACCGGTTTCGTGGCTGGCGCACTGTTTAGGTGTGTCAGTGTCGTGGCGACACCGGAGGCACTCCTCGACCTTCCTGCACGGTCGTGATCGGTGACCCTGGACCCAGGGGGCGCTCGGCGCTTCCCCGGGTCTTTTTCGTGTTGGCTGGTGTTCGGCCCGGCGGCTCGTCCGCCATGCCGAGGCTCGCTATCGTGGTGGTCGGCCGGCCCGCTCGTTGCCGCCCCGGTCTCCTTGACCCACTCCAACCCGTGCCATATCGTCTAGCCTGATCTCCAGCGTGAACTGGCGATCGTGGAGATCACACGCATGATCCAGGTATATTCCAGGCCGCTGCCCCCACGACTCGCTCCATCGGTCAAAACCCCATGACGCACCCTGACCCCCGTACTGTGCCCGCGCCACCCCGCGCACGCGTCGCGGCGACGCAGCTCGAAAAGCACGGCGTGATCCGAGTCGATGACTACTACTGGCTACGCGGGCGGGACGATCCGGAGGTGATCGCCTACCTGGAGGCGGAAAATGACTACACCCGCGCCGTCATGGCGCCCACCGAGGCACTGCAGGAAACCCTGTTTGCCGAGATCAAGGGGCGGATCAAGCAGACCGACATGTCGGTTCCCTATCGCGAGGGAGATTACTTCTACTACACCCGAGATGAGGAAGGCCGGGAGTACCCGATTCACTGCCGCAGGCCGATCGATCGCCAGCGACACGCACTCGTAACAGGGTTCGCAGGGACCGGCGCCCAGCGGAGCGGCTTTCGCCAGAACCTGTCTGGGCCAGAGCAGGTGCTGCTCGACGTTAACCTGCTGGCCGAGGGCCACGAGTTCTGCCAGGTATCGGGTCGCCAGGTGAGCCCGGACGGGCGTTTGTTCGCTTATGCGACCGACTTCGACGGCCGGCGTATCCACACCGTTCGCATCAAGGACCTGACGACGGGCGAGACGCTGGACGAAGAGCTAGCCGGCGTTACGAGCAACCTGGCCTGGGCCAACGATAGCTGGACCCTCTTTTATGCCCACCAGGACACGACGACGCTGCGCTGGGATCGCATCTGCCGCCACCGGCTCGGTACGCCGCAGACGGACGACACGGTGGTGTACGCGGAGGCGGACGAGACATTCAATTGCGAGGTGGGGAAGAGCCGGTCGAAGCGGTACCTCCTGATTGCGTCCTACCAGACCATCTCCACCGAGTACAGGTATCTGGATGCCGACCAGCCCGATGGGGCGTTCACCGTGTTCCTCCCGCGCGAACGCGACCACGAGTATTACCTTGACCACTACCGCGACCGGTTCTACGTCCGCACCAACCGCGACGCGCGGAATTTCAAGCTCATGGAAGTGGCCGGGGGACCATCGGATCCGGGCGCGTGGGTGGAGTTGATCCAGCACCGCGACGAGGTCTTGCTGGAGTCGTTCGGGCTGTTCCGCGACCATCTGGTCGTGCAGGAGCGGCGCGACGGGTTGGTCCATCTACGGGTGCGTCCCTGGGACGGATTGGGTGAGCACGACATCGCGTTCGACGAGCCGGTCTACGACGCGTATCTATCGACCAACCGGGAACCGGACACGCAGGTACTGCGGTTCGGTTACGAGTCGCTGACCACGCCGGCCTCGACCTACGACTACGACATGGTGACCCGTGCACGGACCCTGCTCAAGCGTGAGGAAGTGCTCGGCGATTTCGACCCAACACGATATCGCGCCGAACGGATGATGGCCACGGCGCCAGATGGCGAGCTGGTGCCGATCTCGCTGGTGGCGCGGGTCGGGACATTACGCGACGGCACGAATCCCTTGCTGTTGTATGGCTACGGCGCCTACGGGATCAGCATCGACGCTACGTTCGACTCGGCGCGCCTGAGCCTGCTCGATCGGGGATTCGTGTTTGCCATCGCGCACGTGCGCGGGGGTCAGGTGCTCGGACGCCGCTGGTACGACGACGGTCGGCTGGCGCGTAAGCAGAACACCTTCACCGACTTCATCGCCTGCTCCGAGCACCTGATCGCCGAACGGTTCACGCGCCCGGACCGTCTGTTCGCCATGGGCGGCAGTGCCGGCGGGCTGCTCGTGGGCGCCGTCATCAACATGCGCCCGGACCTGTTCGCCGGCGCGGTGGCGCAGGTGCCGTTCGTGGACGTGGTGACGACGATGCTCGACGACAGTATTCCCCTGACGACGGGAGAGTACGACGAGTGGGGCAATCCGCACGAGCGCGCTGCCTTCGACGACATCCTCGCCTACTCGCCCTACGACAATGTTGCAGCAAAGGACTACCCGGCCCTCCTGGTGCTGGCCGGGCTCCACGACTCGCAGGTGCAGTACTGGGAGCCGGCCAAGTGGGTCGCGAAGCTGCGGGCGCTGAAGACCGACGCGAACCCGATGCTGCTCAAGACCAACATGGACGCCGGCCACGGCGGCGTCTCCGGCCGGTACCGCCGGTACCGGGAGACGGCGCTCCAGTACGCCTTTCTGCTGACACAGGCCCGGCTGCCTGAGGCTGTGTGCCCACCGCGCTGAGTCCTGGCGCCAGGTCCCCGCTAAAGCCCGGCCGGTGGCGTGCCGAAAAGCGCAAATGTGAGAACACGGCCTGCGACCGCGGTGCTGCTGGGCACTTTCTTTCTCACCGGCGCCACCTCCTTCATCTGCGAGGTGGTCTGGACCAGGCTGCTGTTGCTGGCGCTGGGCACGACGCCCGTGGCCGGTGTTCGAGCTGCTCGCCGAGAACGACCTGAACGACTACGTGCTCAGCTCGATTGCGGTTTCCGACGGATAGATCTTTCTGCGCACGGCGAGCTTTCTCTACTCGATCGGGACGCGGAACTAGACGGAGCCCCACGACCGACGGCGCGCACCTGCGCGCCTCGCGGGCGCGGCGTGGGACGTTGGGTTCCCGCGGAGCGCCCGTGTGGGGTTCGAGGCGCAACCCCGTCTATTAAAAGAACCGCATCGAGTAGGCCAGCTTCACACCGCGGCCGATCTCAGGCGTCAGGTCCTTGATGAACGAGGTGTGGCTTCGATACAGTGCGTTGGTCAGGTTGTACCCGGTCACACTCAGGATGTGGGCCACGTGCTGCGTGGGCCAGACATACGACGTTTTCAGGTGGAACACGGAGGCGCCGTTGGTTTGCGTCTCGTTCCGGAAGACCCGGTCCTGCCTGGCTGCAAAGGTCCATTCGGGGCTGATGGTGAATCTCTGATACGGAATGTCGACGCTTACCCGACCCCGA